>Ga0111538_10000203_pt1 | contig 71810 bp, 65 predicted proteins | sample SoiMethybrSBSTD1_FD_79669 | JGI IMG/M metagenome (GOLD analysis project Ga0111538, IMG submission 79669) | Bulk soil microbial communities from a Populus tree surrounding site in Tennessee, USA - Soil MetaG P. TD hybrid SBSTD1 (version 2)... | ecosystem: Environmental > Terrestrial > Soil >...
GCGTCCATGGTGGTGTGTGAAGACGGAAGGATGAAGAAATCCGAGTACAGAAAGTTCAAGATCCGCGGTCCGCAATCCGCGGTCCGCGGTCCGGGTGGGCAACCAGGCGGTCCCGGGTTGAATACTCGCGTTGGGAAAATGCCTGAGGCTGTCGACGGGTTGCAAACGGACGGCTTTGGCACGAGCGGTGGCGTTGCCCCGAGCGGACTGCGGACCGCGGACCGCGGACCGCGGATCTTGGATGATTTCGCCTCCATGCGCGAAGTCGTGACCCGCCGCTATCAGCGACTCCTCGAGAACGGCGGGCCGTTCCCCGACCTGATCCTGATCGACGGCGGCAAGGGACAGTTGTCGGCCGCGTACGAAGCGCTCGAGAATCTCGGGTTGGGGAGTCTGATAGCCGTGGGCATCGCCAAGAAGGAAGAGCTGCTGTTCACGCGCGATCAGGAGGATCCGATAGCATTCCGGGAGGACAGCCCGGCGCTGTTGCTGATCCGGCGGATCCGTGATGAGGCGCACAGGTTTGCGGTGACGTTCCACCGCGCCTCGCGTGCCAGACGCGATCTGCGATCCGACCTCGACGCGATCGCTGGCATTGGCCCGCGCCGCCGCAAAGCCCTGCTGACCGCGTTCGGCAGCGTCGCCGGCGTCCGGCGCGCCACCCGCGAAGAGCTGGTGCGGGTGGTCGGGGCCCGGTCGGCCGACGCCGTGCTCGCGCACTTCTCGATACCGTCCTAGGCTTTACTGATCAGCCTTTTTCCCTTACCCTTGACGCTTCCGTGATTCCTTCTGCGGGCACCCTTGGACCTCACTGCTAGCCTGATCGGATTCGCAATCGTAATCGTGGCGCTCACGATTCACGAGGCTGCGCACGCATGGACCGCCGATCAGCTCGGCGATCCGACCGCCCGAATGCTGGGGCGGGTGTCTCTGAACCCGGTGGTCCACATCGATCCGATCGGAACTCTCCTGCTGCCGCTCGTCGCGATGGTCAGCGGGTTGCCGATCATCGGCTGGGCGAAGCCGGTGCCGGTGAACATCGGCCGGCTCCGGCACCATCGCCGGGATTTCATGATCGTGGCGGCGGCCGGGCCGATCAGTAATTTCCTGCAAGCCGTGGTCATCGCCGTCGTGCACCGGGCGCTGTTTGAACCGTTCGACCCGGATCGCTTCCCGGCGATTCTCCGCATGGCCGTCGAGACCAACCTGCTGCTGGCGTTCTTCAACCTGATTCCGATTCCTCCGCTGGATGGCGGCAACGTGCTGGCCGGGCTGGTGCCGGAGGGGGCGGCGCGGGTCCTCGATCAGGTGCGCCAGTTCGGCTTCATCGCGCTCTATGCATTGATGCTGAGCGGCGTTTTGAGTCAGATCATCCTTCCACCCACCGACTTCTGCCTGAGGCTCCTGCTTCTGTGAAACCACGCGTCGTGTCGGGCATGCGCCCGACGGGCAAGCTGCATCTCGGGCACCTCGTCGGCGCCCTCGAGAACTGGGCCTCGCTGCAGGACAAGTACGACTGCTTCTACTTCGTCGCCGACTGGCACGCGCTGACCAGCGACTATGCCGACACCTCGGAAGTCGTCGCCAACGCCTACGACATGGTCAGCGACTGGATTGCCGCCGGCCTGGATCCCGAACGGAGCACGCTGTTCGTCCAGTCGCTGGTTCCGGAGCACGCGGAGCTGTATCTGCTGCTGTCGATGACGATTCCGACGCCGTGGCTCGAGCGGGTCCCGACCTACAAGGAACAGATCGAGCAGCTCTCGGAGAAGGATCTGTCAACGCTCGGATTCCTCGGTTATCCGCTGCTCCAGACCGCGGACGTCATCATCTACAACGCGAATGCGGTCCCGGTCGGAGAGGACCAGGTGCCCCATCTCGAGCTCAGCCGTGAGATCGTGCGGCGTTTCCACAACTTTTACGGGCAGCTCTTCATCGAACCGCAGCCCCTGCTGACGACCTTCCCGCGCCTCCCGGGCCTCGACAACCGGAAGATGTCGAAAAGTTACGGAAACACGATTAACCTGTCCGACGACGCAAAGACGGTGGAGCAGAAGGTCCGGCAGATGTACACGGATCCGAAACGGATCCGTGCCGACATCCCCGGCACTGTCGAAGGCAACCCGGTGTTCACGTTCCACGACGCGTTCAATCCCGACAAGGCGGAGGTCGAGGATCTGAAGGCACGGTATCGTGCCGGGAAAGTCGGGGACGTGGAGGTGAAGACGAAGCTCGCGCGGGCGTTGAATGCGCACCTCGAGCCGATGCGCGCCCGCCGTTCCGACCTTGCGGCCCGGCCGGAGCGGCTCCGCGAGATCCTGCACGAAGGCTCGAAGAAGGCCCGCGGCATCGCCATGGAGACGATGGAGCGGGTCAGGGCGGCAGTCAAACTGAAGTACTGACCATTGGCAATGCGATGACTGAGCCAGAGTTCGAATCGATCCTGGAGGCCTACCCGGTCAGGCTCGAGAACTTCGAAGGGCCGCTCGACCTGCTGCTGCATCTGATCAAGAAGCACGAGGTCAACATCTATGACATTCCGATCGCGCTGATTACGAAGCAGTACCTCGAGTACATCGATCTGATGCAGGAGATGAACCTGGATGTCGCAGGTGAGTTCCTGGTCATGGCGGCGACGCTGATCCACATCAAGTCGAGGATGCTGCTGCCGCGACCCGACCCGGCGCAGGAAGAGCCCGAAGAAGATCCGCGCGAAGCGCTGATGCGCCGGCTGCTGGAGCATCAGAAGTTCAAGGCTGCCGCCGAACTGCTGCACGAGCGGGAGACGTTGCGGAGTGCGCAGTGGACGCGCGCGGACGGTCCGATTGCGCAGATCGCCGGCGAGGCCCCCGAGCCCGAAATCGAGGTCGATCTCTTCAGCCTGATCAGCGCCTTCCGCAATGTCGTGGAACGGGCGAAGCAGCGGCCGAAGATCTATCTGCCAGGCGAGCAGATGCCGATCGAGGACCGGATCGAGCAGCTATTGTCGAAGCTGTCGGAAACGGAAGCCTGCGGGTTCGAGGATCTGTTCGCGGATCTGCAGACGCGGTCGGGGATGATCGTCACGTTCCTGGCCATCCTCGAGATGATTCGGCTGAAGCTGATTCGCGTGTTTCAGTCTGGTGGGATGGGCGGCATTCGCGTCTATAAGCGTGAAAGACCGGCCGATGCCCCCAAGCCGCTCAGAGACCCAGAGGCGACCCCGTGAGCTATTTGAAGCCCATCGTCGAGGCCTTGATCTTTGCGTCGCCGGAGCCGGTGACCCCGAAGACGCTCTACAAGCTGCTCGAAGGTGAAACGAGAGAAGAGATCGATGCGGCCATCGCGGAGCTGCGCGCCGATTACGACGCGCCACGCGGCCTGCAGATGGTGGAAGTGGCGGGTGGCTATCAGATCGTGACCCGGCCCGAGCTGCACGAGTGGGTGCGCAAGCTGTTCCACGACCGGACCACGCAGAAGCTGTCAGTGCAGTCGCTCGAGACGCTCGCCGTGATTGCCTACAAGCAGCCGGTCACGGCCGCCGAGATCGCCGAGATCCGTGGGGTCAGCAGCAGTGGAGGTGTCCTGTCGACCCTGATCGAGCGTCGGTTGATCAAGGCCGTCGGCCGCAAGCAGGTGGTCGGCCGGCCGTTCATGTACGCCACCACGCGCGAGTTCCTCGAGCGGTTCGGCCTGAGTGATCTCGGTGATCTCCCGAAGGTCGAGGAACTCTCGGATGCGCTCGGCTTCGAGCTGCCGATCGGCCTCGCGGAGCCCACGCAGACGACCTCGCCGCTGCCGTTCGACGCCGAGGTTCCAGTCCCCGAACCGGCAACCGAGCACGCAGTGGCCCTCAAAGAAGAAGAGGAAGAGAAGGTTCACTAGGCCGATGGGCGAGCGGCTACAGAAGATCCTTTCCGCTGCGGGGGTCGCCTCGCGCCGGACGGCGGAGACGTTGATCGAGCAAGGACGAGTGACCGTCAACGGCAGGACGGTCACGGAACTGGGAAGCAAGGCGGATCCTGGAGCCGACGACATCCGCGTCGACGGGAGGCGGGTCAGGGCCCCACAACGGCGCCGCTACATCCTCCTCTATAAACCGCGCGGCTACATCACCACGCGCTCAGACCCGCAGCACCGCCCGACGGTCATCGATTTATTGGCGAAGGGCGGAGTCAAGGAGTACGTCTACCCGGTCGGACGGCTCGACTATGACTCCGAAGGATTGCTCCTGCTCACCAGCGACGGGGAGCTGGCGGCACACCTGACGCATCCACGTCACGGCGTCGAGCGCGAGTACGAGGTGCGGGTGAAGGGCGTGCCCGACCTGCACGATCTCGATCGCTTGTCGCGCGGGATCTCGCTCGAAGGACGGCGCACGGCGCCGGCCCGCGTGGAAGTCGCGAAAGTGATCGAGGCGGAGAGCGGGCCGCAGGCCCTGGTGTCGTTCGTCATCTACGAGGGACGCAACCGCCAGGTCCGCAACATGTGCGATGCGATCGGCCACCCGGTCGTTCGGCTCCGCCGCCGGCGTATCGGACCAATCACCGACGAACAGATCCGGCCGGGCGAATTCAGGGATCTCACGCCGCAGGAGGTTGCGCTGCTGCGCAAGTTCTCGGCGGGCGACAGCCGCAGCCTTCCGCCTGAAGGCGGAAGCCACGCGGCTGCCGCCGGCGCTCGGACTACAGCGGCCCGGCCCAGAAGCGAACCAGCCGCCAAATCTCGCCGACGGCGGGCGGGTGATCGACCTCGGCGTGGGTGATCAGCGGGGTCGAGAGCTGCGTCACGCGTCCGCCCCGGGAGCGGAGATCTTCAGCAAGCAGAGCTGATTCGACGGCCGGAATCACGTTGTCGTCGGCGCCGTGCAGGAGGTAGACGGGTGCCGAGGGGGGCGGATTGCGGGCTGCCGAGAGCGCGGGATCGGCGCCGAGCTCGGCGACGTGAGGCAGAAGCGCGGGGCCGAGATGGGCGACATCACGATTGTTCACCCAGGACATGAACGTTCTCGCCGGCTCGGGCAGGGTCTCGGACAGTTTGCGAGCGCGCTCGAATTCCAGCGCCGCCCGCGGCTTGTCCACCATGTCGAGATGGGAGGCGTTCAGGAAAGCCAGGATTCCCTGGCGCAAAGGTTCCACCTGTCCGGCGGGCACGAGCTTGTCGGCCACACCGAGCAGGATGATCACGACGCCGTAGTCGTGTGGCGGCCGGGTCTCACCGGTCGGCAGCACACCGGTGCACAGGTAACGGAGCGCACGCGGGAAGTCGCCGTGGCCGCCGAAGGACAGCACCCACGCGGCCCGATCGCCCATGCGGGAGGCCGCGACGACCGACAGTCCGCCACCGAAACTGATCCCCATCAGGCCAGGTCTCTGATCGCGTCCCGGCGAACCCGGGTGTCCCAGCCAGGTGGCCGCGTCCTCGATCATGTCCGTTGTGCGGGGCGTGATCTGGTACTTCGCCAGATCGGGAAGTTCGGCGGTCGTGACCGGATGGCCGGTCGCGGCGATTTCTCTCGCAAAGTTGATGAGACGCGGCTCCGCGATGCCCGCCGCGTGCACGCCGGGTACCAGCAGGATGGGGCGCCCGGTGACGTCAGCGGGAACATATCGGCGGCCGCGCAGCTGGCCACCTCGCCACGGAATGGTGACTTCCGTTTCGGTGACGGGCTCGGCTTCGAGATTGGCGAAAGAACGTGCGACCCCTTTCATGCCGGCCGCACGGACCACGAATGCCGCAGCCTCGAGGTAGTCGTGAATGCCCGCATATCCGGCAAGGAGCGCGGCGATCACGGCCGTCCCGACAACCATACGCCGTCGTGTCATCGCGGGCGCATGATACGGTAAATATCGATGCCCTCGTCTGCCGGCAAACTCATCATCGCGATCGACGGTCCCTCAGGCGCGGGAAAGGGAACGATCGCGCGCGCGGTGGCGGCGCGGCTTCAGTACCGGCATATCGACACGGGGGCGATGTATCGCGCCGTGGCGTGGAAGGCGCTGCAGGACGGGCTCGATGTGCAGGACGAGGCCGCGGTCGCGTCCGTCAGCGATCGCGCCGAGTTCGATCTGGACGCAGGACGCGTCGTCATCGATGGCCTCGATGTCTCCAGCGCGATCCGCACGCCGGCCATCGACAGGGGAGCGGCTGCGGTGGCCCGGCACCCCCGGGTTCGGCGTGCGCTGGTCGCGAGACAGCAGGCCATGGGACGCGACGGCGGCGTGGTGATGGAAGGCCGGGACATCGGCACCGTCGTCTTTCCGAACGCCGATTTGAAGATCTACCTCGACGCGTCGCCTGAGGAGCGGGCGCGCCGCCGCGCCGGCGATCCAGCCCACAATACTGCCGGCTCGTCCTCCGCGCTGTCCGACGTCGCTACGGCGCTGGCCGAGCGCGACCGCAGTGATTCGACCCGGGCGGTGTCTCCGCTCGCGATGGCCTCCGACGCCATCCATATCGAAACCACGGGGGTGGCGATCGAGTCAGTTGTCGATCAGGTGATGGCCGTGGTTGCGGCGAAGATCGGGCAGGTCTAAAGACCCGGCCGATCCTGGCCCCACGAAACGCGGCGCATCGCTCGGGCGTAATGGACGCTCGTGAAGCACCTTCTCCCGCGACCACTCGTCGTTGTCCTGCCGATCCTTGCCGGCCTGGTTCCGCCGCTCGTCGCCCAGAAGGGTGCTGATGAATTCTGGCCACAGTGGCGCGGGCCACAGATGAGCGGCGTCTCGGCATCGGCCACGCCTCCCGCCGAGTGGAGCGAGTCGAAAAACGTCCGCTGGAAAATCGAGATTCCCGGCCGCGGCTCGGCGTCGCCCGTGGTCTGGGGCGATCGCGTCTTCCTGTTGACCGCCGTCCCTGCCGGCGGTGATGTCGGCGATCCACATGCGCCTCGGGGCGGGCTGCCCGTGCGTGGCGTGCACCGCTTCGTGATCATGGCGATCAACCGGAAGGACGGCAAGGTCGTGTGGCAGCAGACGGCGCGTGAAGCCGAGCCGCACGAGGCGTCGCACAACGACAACGGCACCTGGGCGTCGAGCTCCGCCATCACCGATGGCGAGCACGTGATCGCGCCGTTCGAGTCGCAGGGCATCTACGCCTACGACATGAACGGCAAGCTCGTATGGCAGAAGGACCTCGGCGACAAGTACATGCGCAACACCTTCGGAGAGGGCTCGACACCTGCGCTCCACAAGGATCGCCTCTTCTACGTGTGGGACCACCAGAAGGAATCGTTCATCATCGCGCTCGACAAGCGCACCGGCAACGAGCTCTGGCGCGTGAAGCGGGACGAGATCGACACCTGGGCCACACCGCTCGTTGTCGAACGCGGCGGCGTCACGCAGGTGATCGTGCCGGGCATGAACCGCGTGCGCAGCTACGACGCCGCCAACGGGCAGATCGTCTGGGAGACGGCCGGCCTCACGATGAACCCGATTCCGTCGCCTGTCTATGGCGACGGAATGGTGTTCCTGACGAGCGGTTTCCGCGGCAACAGCCTGAAGGCGGTGAGGCTGGATGGCGCGAAGGGGGACATCACCAACACACCGGCGGTCGCATGGACGATGGATCGGGACACACCCTATGTGCCTTCACCTCTCTGGTACGAAGGCATTCTGTACTTCCTGAAGACCAACAACGGATTGCTCACCGCCGTCGATGCGAAGACCGGGAAGCCGCACTACCAGGCGCAGCGGATTGAAGGAGTCCCCAACGTCTTTGCGTCGCCGGTGGCCGCAGCGGGGAAGATCTTCGTGGTCGGACGGGAAGGGGCGACCGCAGTGATCAAGCCGGGACCGACGCTGCAGGTCGTCGCCACGAACACGCTCGACGATCACTTTGATGCGTCGCCGGCGCTGGTGGGTGGAGAGATGTATCTGAGAGGCGTGAAGTCGCTTTACTGCGTGGCTGAGAAGTAATCAGTTTCCAGTTCCCAGTAGCCAGTTTCCAGCAACAACTCTTCTCTTCACTGGAAACTGGAAACTGGGAACTGGGAACTAATCGCGATCCGTGTAGTCCTCCGACGACGCGGGATCGAGCTCCCACCGATGCTTGTCGCGGTCGGCGATCTTGTCTGCCGCCTTGAGCTCTTCGTTGTCGTCGTAGGTCACGCCCAGCGCCTTGCCGATATCGTCGACGCGATCCTGGTCCGGGGTCGGGTTGTCGCCGCCGGGCGCCTCGTCTCCTACCGCGTAGGCATCTTCCCAGTCGGCGTCGACGTCGCCGCCGGTCATCACCGGGCTCGTCTCGGTGTGATCCGCCCTGGCCTCCTGGAGGCGCTGACGGCCACTCCGGGCGGCTGACGGCTCGCGGTCGAGGTCGAGGCTCGACGGCGGCGTCGGGACGCCTTCTTCGATCTCGCGGAGCTGCCGCCGGACGCGTTCCAGCCGAGGCGATTTCGTGGTGCCGGCGCCGGCCGCCGTCCCGGTCGAGCGCCTGGTCGGGAAAGGATTCGTCGGGCCCCGTTTCGTGCGACCCGCCTCCGCCGTCTGGGCCAGCGTTTCCTCGCGGCCGGTGCCTCCGCGGCGTGGCCGGCTCGTCGCCCCCGCGGCTGTCTTCCGGCGGGCCGGGGCGGCTTTCCTGACGGCCCTCTTCAGCTTCCCGGCGCGCGCCGGGGTCGTGGGCCGTTTCCGGCGCGCTTTCCCTGCAGGTGTCCTGGCTCCGGCTGTCTTTCGCTTGCCGCCCTTACCGGCCCGGGCCCGGCTGCCGGCGCCGGGGCGCTTGGTGGATGGCGTCTTCCTCAGCCCTTTCTTCTTGCCGCTCTTTTTCGCCATGGCCGTTTTGTCTCCGGGTGCAGGCGGACGCCAGAGCCGTTCAGCTGGTTGACGAATCGCCCTAAGTGATGTATCTTCTACTGCTTATCGCGACAGCAAGCGATGCAATCTACAGCCGGCCGGAGCTGGGATCCGGCACAAGTTCGATCGAGGAGGATCCGTTTCGCATGGCAACTGAAGACCCGCAGAAAAACAATCCACAAGGAGGTGGCGCAACTGGGACCGCTGAGAAGCCGTCGGGATTCTCCCCGCAGGACGAACAGGTCGATCCTCAGGAATATGCACGCCTTCTGGACCTTTACGATAACAGCTTCCGCAACATCGCGGAAGGCGAGGTCGTCAAGGGCACCGTCCTCAAAGTGACGCCGTCCGAGGTGATTGTCGACGTCGGCTACAAGTCGGAAGGCATCATCGCTATCGACGAGTTCATCGACGAAACCGGCCAGGTTGCCGTCCAGCCCGGCGATATCGTCGACGTGCTCCTCGAGCGCACCGAGGACCGTGAAGGCTACGTCGTCCTCTCGCGCGAAAAAGCCGAGAAGATGAAGATCTGGGACGACGTGGAAAAGGCCTACGCCGAGCGCAAGGTCGTCATCGGCCGCGTCATCGAGCGGATCAAGGGCGGGCTGGCGGTGGACATCGGCGTCCGCGCGTTCCTGCCCGGCTCGCAGATCGACGTGCGTCCGGTCCGGAATCTCGACGCGCTGCGCGGCCAGGAACTGCGCATGCGGGTCATCAAGGTCAACAAGAAGCGTGGCAATATCGTGCTCTCGCGCAAGGTCCTGCTCGAAGAAGAGAACGCCGAGAAGAAGAAGCACACGCTCGACACCCTGGCCGAAGGCAAGGTCCTCCGTGGCGTGGTCAAGAACATCACGGACTACGGCGCGTTCATCGACCTCGGTGGCATCGACGGCCTGCTGCACATCACCGACATGTCGTGGGGCCGGGTCTCGCACCCGTCCGAGCTCTTCAAGGTGAACGAAGAGATCGACGTGATCGTGCTGAAGTACGACCCGGCGACCGAGCGCGTGTCGCTCGGCCACAAGCAGCTGATGAACGATCCGTGGTCGAACGTGATCGAGCGCTATCCCGTGGGCGCGCGCGTCAGCGGCAAGGTGGTCAGCCTGACCGACTACGGTGCGTTCGTGGAGCTCGAGTCCGGCGTCGAAGGCTTGATCCACGTGAGCGAGATGTCGTGGAGCAAGCGCGTGAAGCATCCGTCGAAGGTGCTCAACGTCGGCGACAGCGTCGAGGCGATGGTGCTCGGCGTCGATCCGGGCGCGCGGCGGATCTCGCTCGGCCTGAAGCAGGTCGAGAGCAACCCGTGGCATGAGCTGACCGACAAGTACCCGATCGGCACGACGATTACCGGCAAGGTCCGGAACCTGACCGAGTTCGGCGCGTTCGTCGAAGTCGAAGAGGGCATCGACGGCCTGATCCACATCTCCGACATGTCGTGGAGCAAGCGGCTGAAGCACCCGTCAGAGGTGCTGAAGAAAGGTGACACGGTCGAAGCGATGGTGTTGAACATCGACGCCGAGAACCAGCGCCTGTCGCTCGGGCTCAAGCAGCTCCAGACCGACGTGTGGGACGAGTTCTTCACCCAGCATCACGTGGGTGACGTGGTCGAAGGCAAGGTGGTGCGTCTCACCAACTTCGGCGCGTTCGTGGAGCTGGCCGAAGGGATCGAGGGCCTGATTCACGTGTCCGAGTTCGACGACTCGCAGCATGCGGGCAAGGACGAGAAGCTGGAGCTCAAGGTCGGTGAGAGCTACCAGATGAAGATCATCAAGCTGATCCCGTCCGAGCGGAAGATCGGCTTGAGCATCCGGGCGCTCAAGAACGACGAATTCAGGGCGGACTGGGAGGCTTACACCGAGACGACCGGACGGCCGGAAGTGACGCTCGGCGATCACTTCAAGCATCAACAGTAAGCAGGAGTTGCCAGTAGCCAGTTTCCAGTGTCCAGTGGTTCGGCAGCTGGAGACTGGCAACTGGGAACTGGTAACTGGAAACTGACAGCGAAAGGACCCCAATGAACACCACCGGCAGCATGACGAAGGCGGAGCTCGTCGAGGAAGTGTCGCGGGTGTCGGACCTCACCAAGAAACATTCCGAGGTCATCGTCGACACGGTGTTCAAGAGCATCATCGATGCGCTGCACCGCGGCGAGAAGATCGAGCTGCGCGGGTTCGGCAGTTTCCGGCTGCGTCGTCGCGAGCCGCGCAAGGGGCGCAACCCCAAGACCGGCGACAAGGTGGACGTGCCGCCGAAGAAAGTGCCCTACTTCAAGCCGGGCAAGGAACTGAAGGAACTGATCAACCGCGAGCCTGACGCTCCGGCTGGTCCGGGCTCCGGCCTGCCGGTCGACGCGGACGCCGCAGGCGTGTGACGCTCGAGCGGCTGTACACTCCCTGGCGCCTGGCCTACGTCACGGGCGCCGCGAAGTCGAGTGCCTGCGTGTTCTGTGCAGCGCTCGCGAACGAAGACGCGGATCCGCTGATCGTTTTCCGGGGATCGACGTGCTTCGTGATTCTCAATCTGTTTCCCTACAACAACGGCCACCTGATGGTGGTGCCGAATCGCCACATCGCGACGCTGGTCGACGCGCGCCCCGACGAGCTCGAGGACATGATGGCGACGACGCGGCTGTCGGAGATGGCCCTACGCGAGACCTTCAATCCCGAAGGCATCAATGTCGGGATCAATCTCGGTAAGGCCGCCGGCGCAGGGATCCTCGAGCACCTGCACGTCCACCTGGTGCCACGCTGGACCGGCGACACCAACTTCATGACGGTCATCGGGCAGACCCGAGTGCTGCCGCAGGAGCTGCCGGTGACGGGGGAGCGGCTGCGGCCGGTCTTCGACCGGCTAGCCCACGGAGGGGCCGCAGGGAACGGATCTCGAAACGGAGTAACGGAGTCAACGAAGTAAACGTGCTCCGTTTTGAGATCCGTGGGCTCCGTCCACTCTGACAGGTTGAATTACCATCTCCTAAATGCGCCTCGAGCTCACTCCAGCGCAGCGGGCGTTCCAGCAGCAGGTAAGTGACTTTGCCTCAGCGCATGTCGCTCCGCATGCCGGCGGCATCGATGAGGGCGGCGCCTTCCCGCGCGAGGTCGTCGCCCGAGCCGCCAGGCTCGGGCTGATGGGCGTGACCATCCCTGAAGAACAGGGAGGCGCCGGACGCGACTACGTCAGCTACGCGCTCGCGATCGAAGCGCTCGCCAAGGCCAGCGCCGTGGTCGCGGTGATTGCGGCCGTCAACAACTCGCTCGTCGCCGAGCCGCTCGCGCAGTTCGGCAGCGACGCACAGCGGGAGCGCTGGCTGCGAGCGCTCGCCTCTGGCGAGGCGCTTGGCGCTTTTGCGCTCTCCGAGGCACACGCCGGATCGGATGCCGCCAACCAGGAAACGATCGCGCGCCTGGACGAGAACGGGTACGTGATTCACGGCCGCAAGGTGTGGGTCGCCAATGCCGAAGCGGCCGGGTTGATCGTCGTTTTTGCGGCCACTCAGCCGGGATTACGCGGACGCGGTGTCAGCGCCTTTCTCGTTCCCAGTGACACGCCCGGCCTGACCATGACTTCGAGCGGCGAGTCACTCGGCGTGCGCGGTCTCGGCTGCATGGATATCGCGTTCGACGAGATGCGGGTCGGGGCCGAGGCGCTGCTCGGTGCGCCCGGCGAAGGATTCAGGATTGCGATGTGGGCGCTCGATGGCGGACGTGTCGCGATCGCCGCCCAGGCGCTCGGAGTCGGGCAGGCCGCCCTCGACGAAGCGCTGGCGTACGCCAAGACGCACGAACAGTTCGGCCAGCCAATCGGCAACTACCAGGCGATTCAGTGGATGCTCGCCGATATGGCGACGGATCTCGACGCGGCGCGGATGCTGACGCTGAAAGCCGCCGATTCACGTGCCAGGCAGGTGGGATCGGACGGCGTCACGCTGGATGCGAGCATGGCGAAGCTGTTTGCATCGGAGGCGGCGCATCGGGCCGCGGACAGGGCCATGCAGATCCTCGCATCCCGCGGCTACCGCCGCGGCTCGGTGGTCGAACGGCTCTTTCGAGATGTTCGAGCGACGGAGATCTATCAGGGCACCTCCGAAGTTCAGCGGATGGTCATCGCCGAACACATCATCGGGCTCGCCTGACGGCTGGCTGTCTCGAAGCCGTGTGCCCTGACCGCACACGCCCTCACCCGCCGAACAGACGTGTAAGACAGCTTCCAAGATCATCAGGACGCGGTGGTCGCTTCCCGGCGGTTATGGCTCAGCTGTCGGGACGTTCGGTAACGGCCTCGCCTTTGCTCCCGCTTAGCATCGGGAGGGAGCAATGGCCGACCCCAGGTATGCCTCACGGCTTCGGTATCTCGATGCAGCTGATGTGGACGACGCAGTGGTGAGCTTCGACGGCCTCGACGTCGTCGGCTCGGATGGCGAGAGAATCGGCGAGATCGACGGTTTTGTGGTCGACGCCGGCGCCCGGCGCGTCAACCATATCGTGGTCGACTCGGGCGGCTGGTTCACGTCACGCCTGCTCCTGCTCCCGATCGGCCATGCTGCCGTTGCGCCGGACAGGAAATCTTTACGCACCGACGTCACGCGTGATGCACTCTGCCGGCTGCCCGACTTCGACGCCGATCGGTTCTCGGAGTTCACCGACGAAGAGCTGCACGCGTTCGAACGCCACACGGTGATCGCGTGCTGCCCCGACGAACCCCTCGAAGCGGTCTCGACCACCAGGTGGGGGTACGAATCGTGGGGTCACTACCGGCAGCCGGAATGGTGGAGGACCATCCATTACGCGCCGGAGCGACTGCGATCGATCGCCAGTGTGTTCGCGGCCTCCTGTTCGGCGGACCGGCTGGCCACCGTCGCCGGTCGGCGCAGCCACTAGCCGAGCACCTGCTTGGCGATGGTCTGGAGCTGCAGATTGGAGGTGCCTTCGTAGATCTGCCCGATCTTCGCGTCGCGGTAGAACTTCTCGACCGGATACTCCTTGACGAAGCCGTTACCGCCGAACAGGTTTACGGCGAGCGACGCCACGCGCTCCGCCACCTCGGACGACAGGATCTTGCAGACCGCGGCTTCGGTGAGGAACGGTTTGCCGACGTCGCGTAAGCGCGCCGCGTTGTATACGGTCAGGCGGGCCGCCTCGACGTCGACCACGGCGCGCGCGATCTGGTGTTGAACCGCCTGGAACTCGGCGATCGCCTTGCCGAACTGCTTCCGCTCCCTGACGTAGGCAATCGACGCGTCGAGAGCGCCGCGGGCCAGGCCGATCATCTGTGCCCCGATACCGATGCGTCCCTCGTTCAGCGTTTCGATGGCCACCTTGTAGCCCTTGCCCGGCTCGCCGAGCAGGTTGGTCCGCGGGACGCGGCAGTCGTCGAGGAGCAACTCGCACGTGCTGCTCGCGCGGATTCCCAGCTTGTCCTCTTTCTTGCCGACCGAGAACCCCGGAAAGCCGCGCTCGACGACGAACGCCGTGATCCCGCGGTACCCGGCTGACGGGTCCAGCGTCGCGAAGACGATGAACACGTTCGCCTCGTTGGCGTTGGTGATCCACAGCTTGCGGCCGCTCAGCACGAAGGTATCGCCGTCCTCGCGTGCGCGGGTCGTCAGCGCGAACGCGTCGCTGCCCGAGCCGGCCTCCGAGAGCGCGTAGGCGCCGACACTATCGGCCGCGAGTCTCGGGAGGAAGCGCTGTTTCATCTCGTCGGTGGCCCAGCGCAGCAGCGCATTGATGACGAGGGTGTTCTGCACGTCGACGAGGACGCCAACCGACGGGTCGACCCGTGACAGCTCCTCGACCGCGAGGACCGAATGGAAGAAGCGGCCGCCGGCGCCGCCGTGCGCTTCGGGCACTTCGATGCCCATGACGCCGAGCTCGAACAGCTGCCGGACGAGCGCCGGCGACATTTTTGCCTGCTCGTCCATCTCACGGACGAGCGGCCGGACACGGGCATCGGCGAACTCGCGGACACTATCCTGGAAAAGGCGTTCGTCCTCGGAAAGCACGGTGAGCGGCGGGGTGATCTCGACGGTCTCCTGCCCCACGGAGAACCTCCTGACTCTGGATAAATGGCGAATGTTATCATTGGGCTTCTTCGAAGCCGCGCCTTGCGGGGGGATGTCGAACCTATGCGTGCCCACTCCCGGAACGTCACGCTGGCCCTGGTTCTGATAGCGGTGATCGCCGCTGGTGGTCCCGGCCGCTCGGCGAAAGGCCAGGATCCCGCACCGCAGCCGCCAGCCGGCCAGAAGCCGCCCGCCACGCCGCCGCCCGGTGATCAGCCTCCGGTCCGCGCCCAGCAGCCACCGATCCGGACCGGCATCAACTTCGTACGCGTGGATGCCATCGTCACCGACGGCAAGGGGGAGCCGGTCCTCGACCTCAAGCCTGAAGAGTTCACCGTCACCGAGGACAACAAGCCCCAGAAGATCGAACAGTTTACTGTCGTCAAGATCGACGCCGTCGAGCAGAACGCCTCACGGCCGACTACGGCGATTCGCAGCGACTTCGACGAGGAGCGGGAGGCCGCCCGTCCCGACGTACGATTGTTAGTGCTGCTGCTCGACGATTACCACGTTCGCCGCGGCAACGACATGGCGGTCCGGAAGCCGCTGCAGGACTTCATCGCGAATCAGCTCGACCCCGCCGATATGGTGGCGATCATGTATCCGCTCACGCCGGTGGCGGACATTCATTTCTCGAGAAACCGCGGCGCGATGATCGAGGCCATCGCAAACTTCGAAGGACGCAAGTTCAATTACCAGCCACGGAACCCGTTCGAAGAGCAGTACGCGTACTACCCGGCGCAGACGGTCGAGCGGGTGCGGAACCAGGTGACGATGGGCGCGCTCAAGGCGGCGGCGGTGCGCCTGGGCGGGCTGCGCGAGGGGCGCAAGTCCATCATCTTCGTGAGCGAAGGCTTCACGACGACGCTGCCGCCCCAGCTCAACGATCCGATCGCGGCGATGCCCGGCGTCGGGAATCCGGTCTCGCGCCGGCCGACACAACAGACGCCCGCCACCCAGACGGCCAGCGACCGCGCCGACTTCATCAACCAGACGGATCTGTTGAACGACATGCGCGACGTGTTCGACACCGCGAACAAACAGAACACGTCGATCTATCCCGTGGACCCTCGCGGCCTTGCCGCGGTCGAATACGGGATCAACGAGGGCGTCAACCAGACCACTGACCGGACTCACCTGAACGCGTCCCTCGACACGCTCCGGACGCTTGCGGGAAACACTGACGGCCGCGCCATCATCAACCGCAACGACCTCGCGACCGGGATGAAGCAGATCATCCGCGACTCGAGCGGCTATTACCTGCTCGGCTACAACTCGACGCAGGCGCCGCAGGATGGAAAGTTCCACGAGATCAAGGTCCGGGTGACCCGTCGCGGGCTCGACGTGCGAGCCCGCAAGGGGTACTGGGCGCTCACGGCGGAGGAGGCTGCACGTGTCACGGCGCCGCCCAAGCCGGAGCCGCCGGCGAAGGTGAGCGCCGCGCTGAATGCGATTGCGGAGCCCGAGCGCGGCCGCCCGGCGCGCTTCTGGATCGGCACCGCACGCGGTGACAACGGCATGACCCGCGTGACCTTCAGCTGGGAGCCAATCACCGCCGCGCCAGGCACTGCCTCGGATCCGAATGCCCAGGCCGCGCGGATCGCGCTGACGGCCAGCTCGCCGGATGGCAAACAGCTTTACAAGGGTCGGGTCCCTGAAGAGGCCGCCGCCGCTGCGACTGGTGGTTCGGTGCAGTTCGATGGTCCGCCGGGCCCGCTGCAGATGCGGATCGTGGTTGAGGGCCAGCGCGGGCAGGTGGTTGATTCGGTCTCGCGCGATCTGACGCTGCCCGACTTCACGAAGGTCCAGGTGTCGCTCGCGACGCCACGGGTGTTCCGCGGCCGCACCGTTCGGGACCTGACGACCATCAAGGGGAATCCCAATGCTGTTCCGACCGCCGACCGGGACTTCTCACGGACGGATCGCTTGCTGATCCGCACCGAGGCGTACGCACCCGGCGGCGCCGTGCCTGCGCTGACCGCACGGCTGCTGAATCGAGGCGGCGGCAAGATGGCCGACCTGACCGTGCAGGCAGGGCAGGCCGGCATCAGCGACATCGAGCTCCCACTCTCGGCCCTCGCGGCCGGGGACTACCTGATCGAGGTCAATGCGAAGACCGACACAGGAACGGCGCAGGAGCTGATCGCCTTTAAGGTAGGACGGTAAATCGGGGACTCGGGGCTGGGGGCTCGGGGTTGGGGGGAGCCGGTGGTACTCAGAGGCAACTGGCGCTAGTACAAGCGGCTTGTTGCGCCTGAGTATCCCGGACTGGCCCAGCCCCGAGCCCCCAGCCCCGAGTCCCGATCTAATTCCCCCAGAACCCCGTCACGCCATCGATCCGACCATCAGGTGTCAGCGTGAACACGTTGATGCCTCGGCCGCGTTCCTGACCCTCGACACTTCGGGCGATCCACTCGGCGAGCACCATACCCTGACACTGCCGGACCGGTCCCTCGCGCGTCATTCGCATGCCGGGCATGAAGCGGTGCACGGCGGCCAGGTGCTCGCTCAGATCCGGCAAGCCGTCGATGGCGCTGAACTGATCGCGCATGGCGATTGTAGGGGAGACGATGCCCCGCACGGCCGCATCGCGAATCGCAGCGTCAGGCTCGGACCAGGCCGCGAACCACTGATCGACGACGCTGTCCACCGCCGCGAAGGCCTCTTTGGCGACCGCATTCGCGAACAGCGACAGCTGGTATCGCCATCCCTGCACATGCTGATCCCGGATGGACGGCTCTGTGAACGCATGTGAGAGCCGCACCATGGTGCCCGCGGCCTGGGACTCGAGGCTGATCGTTACCAGCGACCCGCCCGGCGCGATCGGTGCGCCGCTCAGGTAGCCATAAGAAAAGACGATGCGTTCCGGCGCGGTGATGTCCACCACCTCGCCGCTGACTTCCGTTCCGCCAGGGTAGCGGATGAAGACACGGCCGCCGCGCCGCGCGTCGATCGACGAGCCCGCGCCCCACCATGCCGCCCAGCGGGCGCTGTCAGTAAAGAACGAAAACACTAGTTCGCGCTCGGCGCGGATCAGGATCGCCCGATCGAGCGCGTGCGCCAGGGACACATCGGTCATGGTTTTCTCCGCCGGCTGCCGGGCAGCGGCCCGCGCCTGGATTGTTCGAGCTCGGCCTGATGTTTCAGCCGCCACAGCGCATCGGCCCACATCCGCTCGAGCATGCGGCCGACCGGACCAAACGCCTCGCGGCGGGCACGGTAGAAACGATTGCGGCCCTCGCTGCGGACGTCGACCAGCCCGGCGTCCACGAGCGCGCGGAGCTGCAGCGAGACGGCTCCGAAGGTCACGTCGGGCATCGCCGCATGAATCTCCCCGGCCGCCCGCTCGTCGCGCCAGACCAGCCTGAGAATCTCGCGCCGCCGTGGCGAGGCCATCGCAGTGAGAGCCGCGGTTTCGGTCACGATTAGTAGTTTAGTTATAACTAAAATATTGTCAAGGTCGGCGGGTCGGCGGGTCGGCGGGTCGGCGGGTCGGCGGGTCGGCGGGTCGGAAAGACGGCCATTCAGACGCATCCGGCGCAAAATCGAGCGGCTGGTTGCCTCTGATTACAACCGGCTTTCCGAGCCCCCGAGCCCCCGAGCCGCCGAGCCGCCGAACCCCCGAGCCCCCGAGCCCCCGACTCTTACGCGTACATTCCGCGCATCCGCGTCACCGTCGCGACGCGATTGATGGCGACGATATAGGCGGCCGTCCGCATGTCGGTCTTGTAGCGGACGGACGTATCGAGCACGTCGTGGAAGGCCTCGACCATCTTGGCTTCGAGGCGGCGGTTGACTTCCTCTTCCTCCCAGAAGTAGCCGTGGCGATCCTGGACCCATTCGAAGTACGACGTGGTCACGCCCCCGGCGTTGGCGAGAATGTCGGGGATCACGAAGACGCCGCGCTCGTGCAGCAGCCGATGCGCGTCAGGCGTGGTCGGACCGTTGGCGCCCTCGGCCACGACCTTGGCCCGGATGAGTGGCGCATTCTCCATCGTGATCTGATTCTCGAGTGCGGCCGGGACCAGCACGTCGACGTCGAGGCCGAACAGCTGTTCGTTGTCGATTGACGAGCCGCCAGGGAAGCCGTCGATGGTCTTGTGCTGCTTGGCGTAATCCAGCATCTTCGGAATGTCGAGACCGCCGTCATTGTGGACTCCGCCCTTCCAGTCGGTGACGGCGACGATCTTCGCGCCGATTCTCGCGAGGAGGTCAGCCGAGACCGAGCCGACGTTGCCGAAGCCCTGCACTGCGACCGTCGCGCCCTTGATGTCGAAGCCGAGGTGCTTTGCGGCTTCGCGCGTGACGATCATGACGCCCCGGCCAGTCGCCTCGCGCCGCCCTAGCGAGCCGCCCATCTCGATCGGCTTCCCGGTCACCACCGCGGTGGCCGTATAGCCAACGTGCATGCTGAAGGTATCCATCACCCACGCCATGATCTGGTCGTTGGTGTTCACGTCAGGCGCCGGCACGTCCTTGTCGGGGCCGATGGCGTCGATGATCTCCGCAACGTAGCGGCGGGTGAGCGCTTCGAGCTCGCGGCGGGACATCCGCGTCGGGTCGCAGATGATGCCTCCCTTGCCGCCGCCGAACGGGACGTGCGCGACCGCGCACTTCCACGTCATCCAGGCGGCGAGCGCCGTCACCTCGTCCAGCGTCACGTCCGGGTGATACCGGATGCCGCCCTTCGCGGGCCCGAGAGTGATGTTGTACTGGACGCGATAGCCGGTGAAGACCTCGATCTCGCCGTTGTCCATCTGGACCGGGCACGACACCGTGATCTGCCGCTTGGGGTTGGTCAGGATTTTCCAGATGCCGGGATCCAGTCCCAGCAATCGCGCCGCCCCGTCGAATTCCTGGAGCATCGCATTGAAAATGCTGCCCTCTGCTGCCATGTGACTCCTCTGCGCCCCTTCGACTCGCCCTCGAGTTCTCCGGCTCGCTCAGGGCGGGCTCATGAGACCAGTCGACGCTCGTCCGGACAAACGCACCCGCGTAGGCGGAAACAGGCCAAGCTACTGTGCTGGTGAGCGGCAAGTCAAGAAAGGAAGGGACGACGATGGTCGCCCTGAGCGAGCGCGGGGAACGCAGGCGAGTCGAAGGGGAAAAAAAGGACGACACCCGCGCATCGAGCCCCGATGCTCCGAGTGTCGTCCTTTGACCGTCAAGCGTGACGCGATGGCAACGTCACGCCCACCCTCGCGCTTCGCGCTACGGTGGCCAAGCGTCAGCGAACACGGAAACTCAGCGCACGTTCGCGCAGACAGCGTGCACGCGCACGTTCACGGACATCAACTGCGCGGTAGTTGCGTTCTTGAAGATCACGCGCCAGCCGGACCCCGTGTCGTCGTCGTACGGCGCCGAGAAGACTACGGTCAGCTTCTGCGCGCTGCCCGTCACCAACTCGTAGCCGCCCGACAACTGTGCCCTCTGATCGGGGCAGGCCGCGCTCATCTCGAGCGTGAAACCATTGGGGACGGTCACCGAGCCGGAGTCTTCGAGCACGCGCAGGTAACCGCTGACGCCGTTCACGCCTGGTTCTCCGGGCGCACCCTGAGGACCAAAGTCGCCCTGCGGCCCCTGTGGTCCCTCAGGTCCCTGCGGACCTGCGGGCCCTGCCGCACCTGCCGGACCCGCGTCGCCCTTCGGTCCCTGCGGACCTGTGGCGCCGGTCGCCCCGCGTTCACCCTGCGGACCCTGTGGACCTGTTGCACCTGCCGGACCCGCCGGACCCTGGGGACCTGTTGCACCTGCCGGACCCTGAGGACCAGCAGGTCCCTGCGGCCCTGCCGGACCCTGCGGTCCGACCGGACCTGGAATGCCCTGCGGTCCCTGCGTCCCGCCGCTGCCCGTGTTCGTGGTCACATAAAAGACGTCCCGCTCGTGGTTCCCATTCCCCTTGAACACCGTGAACAGGTACGTCCCGCTCAACGCGCTCGCAGGAAAGGAAACCACCAGCTCCTGTTCGTCGGCTCTGAGCACGGACATCTGCGTGACTTCGCAGAACACCGCGGCCTTGCGGCCGCCGAAGTTGTGCCCCTTGAACGTGACCGTGTTGCTGGCGCGATCGACCAAAGCGCTCGTGATGACGAGTTGCTTCGGGCCGCCCTGCGCATGGACTGCTGATGCCGACAGCATCAGCGCCGTGAAAACGGCGAACGTCCGCATCCTGATCCCCATCTGACCCTCCAAATCGGTTACCGGCCCGTTGAGCAAGTGGAGGGCCACCACGGCCGTATGCCTCGGATGCCTGCGCGATCTTCGTTCTGTCCAAGCACTTACGGAACTGGTGTTTCGGTTTGGCACGCTGCAGAAACCCCTTTCTTAGTGCGGCGTTCTGGAACACCGGTCGACAGTCACGCAACGACAGATCTGTGTTTTGTGATTGGTGCCGGCTCGCGAACGCGCGATCAGGCGGCAGCGAAGATTCATCAAAGCGCGGGCTATAATGACCGCTCATGAAGAGCGTCAGGGCCGAGTCCGAGCGACAGCGCTGGGAGACGGAGGTGCTCGAACCGGCGCTGAAGAAGTCGCCGGAGCGTGCCGTGCCGTTCACGACGGTCTCGGGCCGGCCCATCGAACGGCTGTATACCGCCGACGATCTCGCCACCCTCGATTACTCGCGCGACCTCAACCATCCGGGCGCGTTTCCGTATACCCGCGGCATCCACCCGACCGGCTATCGCGGGAAGCTCTGGACGATGCGCCAGTTTGCGGGCTACGGGACGCCCGAAGAGACCAACGGCCGGTACCAGGCGCTCCTCGCCGCTGGGGGTACCGGCCTCAGCGTCGCTTTCGATCTGCCGACGCTGATGGGCCGCGATCCCGATCACCCGCTCTCGCTCGGCGAAGTCGGAAAATGCGGCGTCAGCGTCGTGTCCCTCGCCGATATGGAGCGGCTGTTCGACGGCATCCGTCTCGCCGACATCACGACGTCGATGACGATCAACTCGCCGGCGCCGATGATCTTCGCGATGTACCTCGTGGTCGCGGAGCAGCAGGGAGCGGACTGGAAGCAACTGTCGGGGACGATCCAGAACGACATCCTGAAAGAGTTCATCGCGCAGAAGGAGTACATCTATCCGCCGCGCGAATCGATGCGGCTCATCACCGATGTCTTCGGGTTCTGCGCGAAGGAGGTGCCGCGCTGGAACACGGTCTCGGTGAGCGGATACCACATCCGCGAGGCCGGCTCGACGGCGCTTCAGGAACTGGCGTTCACGTTGCGGGACGGCATGGAATACGTGCAGTACGGGATCGACGCCGGGCTGGACGTGGACGACTTCGCGCCGCGGATCTCGTTCTTCTTCAACTCCCACAGCGACTTCTTCGAGGAGATTGCCAAGTTCCGGGCGGCCCGCAGGATCTGGGCGGAGGTGATGCGCGACCGGTTCGGCGCCAGGTCCGAGCGCTCGTGGAAGCTCCGCTTCCACACGCAGACCGCGGGTGTCTCGCTCACCGCGCAGCAGCCCTACAACAATGTAGTGCGGACGGCGCTCCAGGCCCTCGCCGCAGTGCTCGGTGGGACGAATTCGCTGCACACCAACTCGCTGGACGAGGCCCTGGCCCTGCCGACCGAAGCGGCCGCGACGCTGGCGCTGCGCACCCAGCAGATCATCGCGCACGAGAGCGGCGTTGCGAACGTGGTCGATCCGCTCGGCGGCTCGTACCTGGTCGAGCGGCTGACCCTCGACATGGTCGAAGGAGCGAGGGCCTATTTCGACACGATCGATCGCATGGGCGGCATGGTCGAGGCGATCGAGCAGGGCTTTCCTCAGAGGGAAATCGCCGAGGCCTCGTACCGGTTTCAACAGTCCGTCGAGCGGCGCGACAAGGTCATCGTCGGCGTCAACGACTTTGTACAGGAGGATGAACCGCCGGTTCCGATCCTGTACATCGATGAGACGACCGCGGAGACCCAGCTGCGGCGGCTGAAGGAGCTGCGCGGAACCCGCGACAACGATGCGGTCCGCCGATCGCTCGACGCGCTGCGCGAAACAGCGGCCGGCACCGGCAATACGATGTACGCGTTGCTCGACTGCGTTCGCGCCTACGCGACGGTCGGTGAAATGTGCGATGCGTTGCGCGGCGTCTGGGGCGAGTACGAAGAGGTGCCGTTGATTTAGAGATGTAGGGGCCGGGTCTTAAGACCCGGCCCTGGCAACTGAAGAATGCGCAAAATCCGAGTCATCATCGCCAAGCCCGGACTCGACGGGCACGATCGGGGCGCCAAGGTCATCGCCCGTGCCCTGCGTGATGCGGGCATGGAGGTGATCTATACGGGCCTCCGGCAGACTCCCGAGCAGGTCGTGTCGGCGGCGTTGCAGGAGGATGCGGATGCGATCGGGCTCTCGATCCTGTCCGGCGCGCACATGCATATTTGCCCCCGGTTGATGGAACTCCTGCACGACAAAGGTATGGACGATGTGCTCGTCCTCGTCGGAGGCATCATCCCGGACATTGACATCCCGAAACTCCGTGAGATGGGCGTGAAGGGCATATTCCTGCCCGGCACCCCGATGCAGGAGATCATCGACTTCATCGCGGCCAACGTCAGGCCGCGGATGGAGCGCGTATAGCCCATGCCCAAGAAACTGCTGCTGGCTGACGACAGCGTCACAATCCAGCGTGTGATCGAGCTCACCTTCGCGGACGAAGACGTCGACGTCACCACGGTCGGCGACGGGCGGCAGGCCATCGACCGCCTGCGAGCCGAGCGGCCCGACATCGTCCTTGCCGACATCGGCATGCCGGAGCGCGATGGCTACGAGGTCGCCGCGTTCATCAAGAACGACCCGCAGCTCGCGCACATTCCAGTCATTCTCCTCACCGGGGCGTTCGAGCCGCTCGACGAACATCGCGCCCGTACCGTCGGCTGCGACGGGGTGCTGGTGAAGCCCTTCGAGCCGCAGATGGTCATCAACCGGGTGATGGAGCTGCTCGCGAGCCGCCGTCCTGCGGCGCCGGCGCCACCGCCGGCGCCAGCACCGGCCCGGCACCCCGCTGCGGCGCCGGTTCAGCCATCGTCGGCAGCGCCCGTGCGCTCCGCAGAGGCCTTTGCCGCCGCTCTCGATGCCTCGCTGGAGCCGCGGCCCGAGACGAAGACGCAGAAGACGAACGATCCGCTCGAGGCCTACTTCGATCGCCTTGACGCAGCCTTTGCGAACATCAGCGCGCCAGGAGGCCGGAGCAGGCCGCCGGCGCCGCCTGACGACGTGCCTGGCGCAATCTCCGAGTTGCACGAACCGCCGCCGCCGCAGGCTCGGTCCCAGGATCCTGTGAGGAGCTCGGCCCCTGATCTCGCCGCGAGTCCCGGTGGGGTGCGTCAGCCGGATGCCGCTCCCGCACGTCCACCAGATCCCGCTCCCGCACCTCCGCCAGATCCCGTGCCTGCGCCTCAGCCTGCTCCTGCACAGGCAATCCAGCCCGATCTCGCGAACGCGTTTTCCGCGCTCCTCGCGGCGGAACAGGGACAGCCGTCGCCGGAAGCGGCGTTTGCCTTCGGTCTGGCACCGCGTCTCGGCGACGACGACATCGAGCAGATCGTCCAGCGCGTGATCGCCCGACTCACCGATGAAACGGTGCGCCAGACCGTGCTCGATACCGCGGAACGGCTCGTGCGCGAAGAGATCGAGCGCATCAAACGGCAGGCACGTACGGGCGGTAGTAGTCCCCAGACCGGGCGCTGATCTGTTAGCAGGCTGCTGAAAGAATGTCACCGACAAGGCAAAAGGCAAAAGGGACAAGGGAGAAGCAATCGTTCCCTGGCAATTCGAGAGTTTTCCCTTCTCCCTTCTCCCTTCTCCCTTGACGTCGACGAGTTTTTCATCAAGCTGCTAGGATCGGGAGTTATGCCCGACGGTCAGGACCCTTCCCATCCGATTGCTGTACCGGACAAGCCCGCACTCGAAGGTCTCGAAGCGAAATGGACGACGCGCTGGGAAGAGCGCGGCGTCTACCGGTTCGATCGATCCCGTCCGCGCGCGGAGGTCTACGCGATCGACACGCCTCCGCCCACCGTCAGTGGCTCCCTGCACGTCGGACACGTATTCTCGTACACCCACACCGACGTCATCGCGCGCTTTCAGCGGATGCGCGGACGCGCCGTTTTCTATCCGATGGGATGGGACGACAACGGGCTTCCAACCGAGCGCCGCGTTCAGAACTACTTCGGGGTGCGCTGCGAGCCATCGCTGCCGTACGACCCGTCCTTCGTGCCGCCCGACAAGCCTGGAAAGCAGCCGCTGCCGGTCTCGCGCCCGAACTTCGTCGAGCTGTGTGCCCGGCTGACCGCTGAGGACGAGAAGGTTTTCGAACACCTGTGGCGCTACCTGGGCCTGTCGGTGGACTGGTCGATGACCTACGCGACGATCGATCGCCGGGCGCAGCGAGTCTCGCAGCTCGCCTTTCTCCGCCTGCTGAAGAGGGACCTCGCCTACCAGCTCGAAGCGCCGACGCTGTGGGACGTAGACTTCCGGACTGCGGTCGCACAGGCCGAGCTCGAAGATCGCGAGCAGCCTGGCGCGTATCACCGGATCCGTTTCGCCCGGACAGATTCGAACGGGTACGTGGAAATCGAGACCACCCGTCCCGAACTGATTCCTGCCTGCGTCGCGCTTGTTGCCCACCCGGATGATGCCAGATACCAGCCGCTCTTCGGCAAGGACGTGCAGACGCCGCTCTTCGGGGTGCGCGTGCCGGTCAAGCCGCACCCGCTCGCCGATCCCGAAAAGGGCTCCGGCATCGCGATGATCTGCACCTTCGGTGACGTCACCGACGTCGTGTGGTGGCGCGAGCTCTCGCTGCCAGTGCGCGCGATCATCCAGCCGAACGGGACGCTGCGCCCGGTCACGTGGGGGGAGCGGGGATGGGAGTCGGTGAACGCGCCTGCGGCGCAGCACCATTACGACCAGCTGGCCGGGGTGTCGGCCTCGAAGGCCCGCACGCGCATCGTCGAGCAGCTGCGCGAGTCGGGCGACCTGACGGCGGAACCGCGGCCCGTCACTCACGCCGTAAAGTTCTACGAGAAGGGCGATCGCCCGCTGGAGATCGTGACCAGCCGGCAGTGGTTCATCAAGACGATGGAGTTCCGCGAGCGGCTCCTGCAGCGGGGCGGCGAGCTCGAATGGCACCCGGCCTACATGGAAGCGCGGCTCGATAACTGGATCAACGGCCTGAACTCGGACTGGTGTGTCAGCCGTCAGCGGTTCTTCGGGGTTCCGTTTCCGGTCTGGTATCGGGTGCGCGAGGATGGCACCGTCGACCACGGGGCCAGGCTGCTGCCCCGAGAGGATCAGCTCCCGATCGATCCGTCCACTGACGTCCCGGAGGGGTACCAGGCGGACCAGCGCAATCGACCGGGCGGGTTCATCGGCGACCCGGACATCATGGATACGTGGGCGACGTCGTCGCTTACACCGCAGATTGCGGGCCGCTGGGAAGAAGATCCGGATTTGTTCGCGCGGGTGTTTCCGATGGATGTCCGGCCGCAGGCTCACGACATCATCCGCACCTGGCTGTTCTCGACGGTCCTCAGATCCGAGCTCGAGCATCACTCGCTGCCGTGGTTCAATGCGGCGATCTCGGGCTGGGTGCTCGATCCCGATCGCAAGAAGATGTCGAAGTCCAAGGGCAACGTGGTCACGCCCATGGGCCTGCTCGAGGAACACGGTTCGGACGGCGTCCGTTACTGGGCGGCCAGCGGCCGGCCCGGCACCGACACCGCATTCGACGCCGGTCAGATGAAGGTCGGCCGGCGGCTCGCGATCAAGCTCCTCAACGCGTCGAAATTCGTTCTGTCCCCCTTCGACAAGGCTCAGGGCGACCGTGAGAACGCGGGACGGCCGCGGCCCGAGCCCGTCGGTCCCGTCACGCATCTGCTCGACCGTGGCCTGCTGACCACCCTTCGCAGCCTGATCGAGGACACGACTCGCGCGCTCGAAGGTTACGACTACGCGCGTGCGCTGCAGATAACCGAAACTTTCTTCTGGTCGTTGTGCGACAACTATCTGGAGATGGTGAAGTCGCGCCGCTACGGTGACCATGGGGCCGCAGCGGCGGGGTCGGCGAATGCGTCGCTGCTGTGTGCGCTCTCCGTTCTCGACCGCCTGTTCGCGCCGTACCTGCCGTTTGCGACTGAAGAAGTGTGGTCGTGGTGGCGTCCAGGATCCGTGCATACCGCGCCGTGGCCGGCAGTGCACGAGGTCGACGACGTGGTCGCCGCCGACCCCGATGCGCAGCGCGCGCTCGATGCAGCCATCGAGGTGCTTGGCGAGATTCGACGGGTGAAGTCGATCGAGAAGCGGCCGTTGAAGGCCCGCATCGAGACCGCCGAGGTCCGGTGGAATGCCGATGCAATCCGGCTGCTGCAGGAAGTGGAGCTGGATCTGCGCACGGCGGCAGGTGTGGATCGTTTCGTGTACGTGCCGGGCGACGAGCGTCTGTCACTGTCGCTGACGTTCGCGCCCGACACAGGCGGCGGAGGAGAGCCGCGGGCATGAGGAGTGTTCCGTTTGCGCCGCTCGACCCTGGCCTGTATCGCGAGATTGTGCGACGTGCCCTCGCCGAAGACCTCGGGTGGGGCGACGTCACGACGGAGGCGACGGTTGCCGCCGGACTCAAGGCACGCGGGGTCATTCTGGCGAAGTCACCGTGCGTGATCGCCGGCGTCGATGTCGCAGCTGAAGCCTTCCGTCAACTCGACCCGGCCGCGCTTTTCACGGTGCACAAAGGCGACGGCGCGTCGTGCGCGCCCGGCGACATCGTGGCCGAAGTCCGTGGGTCGGCCGCCTCGATGCTCACCGCGGAGCGAACCGCGCTGAACCTGATGCAAAGAATGACCGGCATCGCGACGATGACCCGCCGGTTCGTCGATGCGGCCGGCGGGAGAATCACCATTCTCGACACCCGCAAGACGACCCCGACGTTGCGGGCGCTCGAGAAATACGCGGTCCGCGCGGGCGGAGGCACGAACCACCGCGGCGGCCTCGACGATGGCATCCTCATCAAGGACAACCACATCCGGCTGGCTGGAGGGCTGACGGAAGCGGTGCGGCGGATGAAGGCCGCCAACCAGGAGATGCCGATCGAGGTCGAAGCGCAGACCTCCGACCAGGTGGACGATGCGATTCAATCCGGCGCCGACATCATCCTGCTCGACAATCTCACGACCGATCAGATCAAGGACGCGCTCACCAGGATCGCAGGCCGCGCCAAGGTCGAAATCTCCGGCGGCGTGACCCTCGAACGGATTCCCGAGCTTGCAGGCACCGGTGCGGACTACGTCTCGGTCGGCGCGCTCACACACTCGGCCCCGGCCGCTGACTTGAGCTTCGAGCTCGAGCCGGATGCCTGATCCGCTTCCCGAGGAGTTCCGCGTCGCCCTGGCGGACAGTGCCGGCCGCCGCGGGCGATTCGGTACGCCGGTCGTGTTTGCCTGCGAGACCGCGTCGACCAACGACATCGCCATCGCACTGGCGGAGCGGGGGGCATCAGAAGGGACCCTCGCCTTGGCGCTGGCGCAGACGGCGGGCCGCGGCCGGCACGGCCGCGAATGGTTCTCGCCGCCAGGCGCCGGGCTTTACATCTCCGTCGTGTGCCGCACACCCGCGATTCTTTCTACACTGACGCTGGCCGGAGGAGTGGCCGTGGCCGACGGCATTACGCGCGCGACGGGGCTGCCCGTCGCCATCAAATGGCCGAACGATGTCGTGGTCCAGGACACGGCCGGACCGCGGAAGCGCCGCAAGCTTGCCGGCATTCTCGCCGAAGGCGCAGCCGGCCCAGCCGGCATGCAGTACGTCGTCCTCGGCTGCGGCATCAATATCCGTCCCGCCGACTATCCACCGGCACTGGCCGCGCGCGTGACATCGATCGAACACGAGCTCGGGCGAACCGTCGAGGCGGCACTGGTCCTGGCCGAAGTGCTCGTCGCGTTGCACGAACAGACGGAGGCGTTGATTGCCGGAAAGCGGCACGAGGTCTTGGCCCGCTGGCGCGCGCTGTCACCGTCGGCGTCGGGCACCCGCGTCGAATGGACCGCAGATGGCACGACGCATTCGGGCGCGACAGCCGGCATCGATGAGGACGGCGCGCTGCTGGTCCGGACCAGCACGGGGTTAGCACGTATCATTGCAGGCGAAGTCATTTGGTACTGACGCCTTCGCGGTCCGCGGTCCGCGGGTTCGGCGGTTCGCGATTCGGGAGACGGGACTCGCGGCTCAGGATTCAGGATTCGGTGCTCGACCAAGGACTTGGGACGCCGGACTAGCGACCCGGGACCCGGGCTCCAAGACTAGCGTTAAGGGATTAGGGACTGCCGATGCTGTTAGCCCTCGATGTTGGCAACACGAATGTCACCATCGGTGTCTTCGAGGGCGAGCGCCTTGTCCATAACTGGCGGCTGGCTGCGTTGCGCGAGCGGACGGCGGACGAGCTCGGGATCTTCGTCACGCGGCTGTTCGAGCAGACCAACGTGGCAATCTCCGGCGTCGACGGCATTGCGATCGCGTCGGTGGTTCCGCCGCTCACCCGGCCGATGGAGGAGATGTGCGAGCGGTACTTCCGGCGCCGGCCGCTGCTCGTCGATGCGACCAACGCCGGCATTCCCGTCACCTACTCGCCGGCAAGTGACGTCGGAGCCGATCGGCTCGTCAACGCGGTCGCAGCGCGCGAAAAGTACGGTAAGGACGCGGGAGTCCCGCTGATCGTCGTGGACTTCGGCACCGCGACCACCTTCGACGTCATCTCGCACGAGGGCGTGTACGTTGGCGGCGTGATTTGTCCCGGCATCGGGATTTCCGCCGACGCGCTGTTTCAACGGGCGGCGCGCCTGCCTCGCGTCGACGTGCGTCAGCCACCAGGCGTCGTTGGTCAGACCACGGTGGACGCGATGCAGTCAGGACTGTTCTTTGGCTATGTCGAGATGGTTGACGGTCTCGCGCGACGGATCCGGAAGGCCGTGCCCCGCGGCGAACGTGCGATTGTGATTGCCACCGGCGGTCTCGCCGAGGTGCTGTCGTCTGAGACCACGAGCATCCAGCACGTCGATCCGAACCTGACCCTCGACGGCCTCCGATTGATCTGGGAGAGGAATCAGCACGCGTGAACGATCCCGCAGAGTACACCCGGCAGGTGGAGCGGTACCTGTGTCAGAGAAATCACGGTCACCTGGTTCGCATCGTTGGTCCTGCATTCGAGCTCGTGTCCGGCTGGGCCGCCGCGGGCGTGCCCCTCAAGGTTGCGTTCCAGGGCATCGATCGCTGTTGTGCGCGGCTGGAGGCTCGCGGTCCCCGCCGGCGGCCGGTCCGAATCGAGTTCTGTGAAGCGGACGTTCTCGACGGGTTCGACGACTGGCGCCGCGCAGTTGGCGTTTTCGCGATCTCGTCCGAAGAGGAAGTCGGCGCGGCGCCGTCCCGCAGGGCGACCCTGGCGGCCCACATCGAGCGGGTCATCGCGCGGCTGGCCAACGTCCGGGGTACCGGAACTTCCGAGGTCCAGCTGCACCGGTATCTCGAAGAAGCCATCCGCGAGCTGGAGCAGATCGCGGCCTCCGCTCCCAGGGCTCGCGGGCAGGCCCGGGCCGCAATCGTGACCCGTCTCTCGCAGATGGACGACGAGCTGATGACGGCAGCGATCGGTCAACTCGATGCTCGACGGGCGGAGCAATTGCGCGCAGAGGCCGGCGAAGAGCTGTCAGCGTTCGGCAGTCGCATGCCCCCGGAGGCGCGCGCCAAAGCCAGCGAGGCGGCCTTCGCGCGTCTCGTGCGGGAGAGCGCAGGTCTTCCGACCATCACCTACGAGTAGTCGTGGCCCTTCATCCAGGCGATCAGATCGAGCTCGCGATTGAGAAGCCCGCGGCGGGAGGCCGGATGCTCGCACGCCACGAGGGACAGGTCATCCTCGTGCAAGGCGCGATACCCGGCGAGCGCGTGCGAGCGCGCATCGGACGGGTCGAGCGGCAGCTCGCGTTTGGCGAGGCCGTGGAGATCATCACGGCATCCAGCGATCGCTGTCAGGCCCCCGTCGATCTCGCCTGCGGCGGCTGCCTGTACGCCCACATTGCCTACGAGCGTCAGCGCGCCCTGAAAGCCGAAGTGGTGCGTGACGCCTTCGCGCGGCTCGGGCGCATCGAGGTCGCCCCGCCAGCCGTCGCGGCTTCTCCTGAAACCGGCTATCGCATGCGAGCCCGCCTGCACGTCCGCGGAGACCGCATCGGTTTCTATCGCGAGGGGACGCATGATCTGTGCGACGCTGCTGCCACGCGACAGCTGGATTACAGGGCGATCGATGCCGCCGCGCGCGCCGTCGGCGCATTCACCGCAGCCGGCTTGTCCCTGTCTGCGGTCGAACTGACCGAAAACCTCGCGGGCAGCGAGCGCGTGATGCACACGATTCCCGCGGAAGGCTCGGACCTCTCGCAACAAGCCCTCGACGGGGCGCTTGCGGCTGGCGGGCTGACCGGCTGCACGGGCCGTTCGGCGGCCGGCATCACGCGGACAGCAGGGATCCCTGTGGTTACCGATCCGCTCGCGGCCCTGACGGGCGGGGCGGCAACGGCCGGCGTTCTCCAGCGCCACGCCGAGTCTTTTTTCCAGGCGAACCGGTATCTGCTTCCAACCCTCGTGCAGGCCGTCGTGGAAGCGGTCCCTGCCGAGGGAACCGTGCTCGATCTGTATGCCGGAGTCGGTCTGTTCTCGGTCTGCCTCGCCGCCTCGGGCCGCAAGCGTCTGACCGCCGTCGAAGGCGATCGCACGAGCGGCAAGGACCTGAAGCGCAATGCCGCCGCGTATGCCGGCGATCTCCAGGTGGTCGTCGCCAGCGTCGAGGACTATCTGCTGCGACGCAATCCGCGCGCGCAAACGATCGTCGTGGATCCACCTCGCACCGGCATGTCGCGCGAGGCCATGCAGTCGATCGTCCGGGTCAGAGCCGGGAGGATTGTCTACGTCTCGTGCGATCCCGCGACGATGGCGCGCGATGCCAGGCGGCTGGTGGATGCCGGCTATGAGCTGAAGTCGTTAGAGGCGTTCGATCTGTTCCCGAACACACCACACGTCGAGTCGCTGGGGGTTTTTGTTCGAAGAGCCGCCGGGGCCTGAAGGTCCCGGCGCTACAGCAGGCCGGTCGTAGCGCGGGGCTTTAGCCCCCCGCGGGAATTGATCTTCAGATCCTGTCCATGCGCTCTCGCGCCGCGTGGACGAACGCTTCGAACAGCGGCTTGAACTCTCCCGACCGCCAGAAGTTCTCCGGGTGCCACTGCACCCCGACGCAGAAGGCCGCGTCCGGCTTTTCGATGCCCTCAATCACGCCGTCCGCCGCGCGGGCGTTGACGACCAGGCCGGCACCAGGCCTGCCGACCGACTGATGATGCCGGCTGTTGACGCGACAGCCGCACGCCGGGTTCAAACGGCCGCCGAGCACGGTCGAAAGCTTCGAGCCGGCGACGACGTCGATATCGTGGCACTCGAGATTCTTGGGCTCGGTGACCGAGTGAGTGAGGTCGCTCTCGATCGCGGACGGGATGTCCTGGACGAGCGTGCCTCCGGCTGCAACGTTCAACACCTGTGCACCGCGGCAGATCGCCAGCAACGGGATGTTGTCCGACATCGCTCTCCGGGCGAGGTCGATCTCGAACTCGTCGCGTCCAGGTTCTGCGTCGTCGGTGAGCGGGTGACGGTCCTCTTTGTAGAAAACCGGGTCGACATCGCCGCCGCCGGTCAGAAGGATGCCATCGACTTCGTTCAGGATCTTTCGCGGACTCTCGGTGACCTCGAGCACACGCGCGCGCGCACCGGTCTGCTCGACCGACGCGAGGTAGTCCTCGAGCTTGCTGCAGCGCGTCACGCCGATGATGGCAGGTCTGTCGCCCATGGTTGCACCGCAAACTACATCCGCACGGGAACCGTGCATCCCATCAGGTTCAGCGCGCGACCGAGCTGGTTCCGGCACAAGGCGACGGCGGCCGCACGCCAGATGCGGGCGTTTGCGTTCTCCTCGTTGAGGATTGGATACCGATGATAGAAGGCGTTGAACGACTGCGCCAGGCTGAACGCGTACTTCGCCACGACCGAGAGCTCCAGCGTGCGCACGGCCTGATCCACGATTTCGTCGAGCCGCGCTGCCTCCAGGATCAGGCCCCACACCTCGTGTGACTCGTCGCTGCCTGAGGTCAGCGTATCAGCCGGCGTGCTGCCGAGCGCGGCAATGACCGCGCGCTCGTCCAGCCCGAGCCGTTCCCTCAGCTTGTTGAAAATGTTGTTCCCGCGGACGACCGCGTACTGAAGGTACGGCCCACTTTCGCCCTCGAAGCTCAAGGCCTCGTCGATGTCGAACACGATGACCTTGCCGCGCGAGAACTTGACCATGAAGTACCGCACCGCGGCGATCGCGATCGACTCCGCGATCCGGCGGGTCTCCTCGGCGGAGAATTCGGGATTCCGGCTGGCGACTTCCTGGCTGGCCTTGTCCGTGAGTCGATCAATCAGGTCGTCGGCCTTCACCCCGAGACCCTTGCGGCCCGAGACTTCGACGAACGGACGATCGGCGTCCGCACTCGTGTCGTAGCCGAGCTCGCGCGCGGTCGAGTGCGACAGCGCGACCATCTCGTACGAGTAATGAACGGAATGCGAGGCCTGGGCGTGGTAGCCGAGCGCGGCCAGGGCCTGCTTGACGAGCTTCTGCAGATATGACTGCCGGGTATCGATCACGTTGCAGACCCACGACGCCCGGCCGAACGACGGCGCATCGGCCGCGTCAGTCGGCGTGGTCGACGTGGACCACAACGGCGTCCCGTTGCCTTGTCGGGTAAACAGGCGATAGTGGAAGTCGCGGCCGAGCAGGCCGAATTTCCAGAGCTGGTACGCCATGTCCTTGCCGACATAGGTGACCGTCCCGTCCGATCGGACGATGACTTTCTCGCGCTGCTCGTCTTCCGCTTCCTCCGGCCCGGCGGCGGCGTCGTCCTCTTCGATCCGCATCACCCAGCAGCCTTTCAGCTTGCCGTCGTTTTGCAGAAAGATCGCCCCCGTCTTCTTCAGGAATTCGAACGCATGGGTCCAGAAGTGCAGGCGCAGGATGTCTCCCTCCCACGTCAGGAGGTCGTACCCGATGTTCAGGCGCGCCATGGTTTCGAGGTGGCGGCGGACGATCCGGTCGGCGATGAACGCAGCGATCTCCGCCGTGGCGTTGCCGCCGTGCTCGATGTCGTGCAGCGCGGCGGAGCGGATCTTCAGCCGTTCCCGGTCGGCTTCGTACCACTCGGTGACCCGCGCATACAGATCCCAGCAGTAGTAGTCGAACCGCGTCGTATCGGCGATGCGCCGGACGCCTGCGAGATCCTGGCCTTCGAGCTCGCGAAAACCCACCGTGACGTCGGCGACCTGGACGCCGGTGTCGTCGATGTAGTTCTGGATCTCGACCTGGCGTCCGAGATATCGAAGCAGCCTGCCGAACGCATCGCCCAGCGCCGCATTGCGCAGGTGGCCGATGTGAGCGGCCTTGTTCGGGTTGATCGCGGTGTGCTCGACGATCGTCTTGTTGCCGGCGGGCGGCGGCGGTGGCGGCTCGCCCAGCCAGGTGGTGAGGGAATGCACCCGATCGAGGAAGAAGTTGATATAGCCGTTCGGGGCCGCCTCGATCCGGGACACGCCATCGATCCGGCCGAGCGCGGCGGCGAGCTCCTGTGCGATCACGCGAGGCGCCTTGCGGAGCCGGCGGGCGAGCTCGAAAGCGAGCGGAACCGCGAGGTCGCCGAGCGGGCGGCGCGGCGGAATGTCTACCGCAATTGCGGCAAGGACCGGGTCATCCGCGGCAACGCCGTAAAGACCGGTGACTGCCTCGGCAATTCGAGTCCGAACGATGCGCTGGACGGGAAGGATCATGCGGGCTCACGAAACGTCGATCACGGATCTGACGAAACATCCATGATACGATCCCGCATCGATTTCGACTCCATGAGACCGAGTCGCCGGGCCCGCTCGTAATCATGCGGCGTGTTGATGTTCACAAAGAGCAGGCCGTGCGGATCGCAGGATGCCAGCACTTCCGGGCCGATTTCTTCGACGCGCAACTCTTCCATCACGAGCGCGGTCTTCAACGTCCCACTCTGAATCCGCCGCCAGATCGGTTCCGCGCAGGCCGCGGACCATGCGGCACACAGCGGCTCGTATCCACGCTCGGACCGGGGAATGATCAGATCCGCGTTGCTCGGAGCGGCGAGGCGCTCGAGGAGCGGCGCCGACAGGTAGGGCAGATCGCAGGCCACGATGAGCGTGCGGTCGCAGGGCGAGGCGGTCAGCGCGGTGTAGATACCGCCGAGAGGGCCGGCGCCGGCAACGATGTCTGGCACCACCCTGACCTGGAGCTCCTGGAAGGGTTCGGCGACACTGGCGACGATGAACACGGGATCGGCGACCTGTCGAAGGATCCGGAGCTGCCGGTCGATGATCCGTTCGTTGCCGATTTGCAGGCCTGCCTTGTTCGCGCCACCCATCCGCCGGGCCAGGCCGCCCGCAAGAATCGCCGCCGCGATCGGGGGGCGGGTGTTAATCGCCATGCTCGTACGAGACGATACCAGAGCTGGAGCAGCGTCGCGGACGGTTCGCCGACCGGGACGTGGAAAGTGCAATGAGTGAGCCGAGGATTGGACGTTTTCTCGTCGCCAGCCTGCATCAGGCGATCGCCGAGGTGCTGCCCGATCGACTGGAGTTCTACGAGAACTGGCTGAGCGTGTCCGGGCTGCGGGAGGGAACGATCGGCCTGGCACCTTTTCATGCCGTCCTCAGTTTTCTGCGCGGCGAACCGGATGCCTATCCGCAGGTGGTGACCAAAGCCGGGCAGTACGCGGCCGAATGGACGGTGAACGGACTGCCCGGCCTGGAGCGCCGCGTCCTCCGGACGCTGCCGCTCCGGCTGCGCACACGCGCCGCGCTTCGCACGGCGCGCAGCCTCGTTCGCGCGACGTATCCCGGCTCGCGTGCGATCGTCCGCATTCAGAAGGAGACCGCGTCCATCGATCTGCGCGGATCCTTGTTCTGCGAGGTCCGCGCCGCGTCGGTCCACCCGCTCTGCGGCTTTTACGCCGCCGCAATCGCTCACGTCCTGCACCTGTTCTCCGTGCCGGCCGAGGCGCGCGTCGAGGCGTGCCGCGCGTCGGAGGGCGGACCGGGATGCCTGATGTCCGTCGTGGTTCGTGAAGCTCCGGCGAGCGAGCCTGCGGTGGCCTGAGAACCAAACCCGATGATTCCAGTCAACCTGCTGAGCGCCATTCTGCTGACGGCAGCGCCCGATCAGCCGCAGCCTGCGCCAACCTCACCGCCCGGCGTCGCGCGGATCCTCGTCGTCCCGTTCGAGAACACCCAGCGGGAGGCCAGGCTCACGTGGCTCGGAGAAGCGTCGGCGATGCTGCTCGCCGACGAGTTGAATGCCCGCGGCCTCGGCGCCATCACGCGTGACGAACGTGTCCAGGCGTTCGATCAGCTGCATCTGCCGGTTGCGGCTTCTCTGAGCCGCGCCACCGTGATTAAGGTGGGCCAGCTCCTCGGTGCATCCGAGGTCATTGCTGGATCGTTTCGCCTCAACGGTGACGAGCTGATCGTCGACGCACACAGCATCCGGATCGAGGTCGGCCGGCTCGAATCCCCGATCTCGGAGCGTGCCCCGCTCAAGGACTTCTTCGGCATTTATGACAGGCTCGCCCGGCGTCTTTCCGGGGGCGCGCGCCGTACCGGCCCGGCGGGCTCTCCTCCGCCGCCCGGCGCCTTCGAGAACTACATCAAGGGTTTGCTGGCTGAGAGCGCCGCGACCCAGGCGACATTCCTCGAGTCGGCGATCAACGAATCCAGTGGCTTCGATCAGGCACGGCTCGCGCTGTGGGACGTCAGGACCGAGCAGGGCGACCACTCGGCAGCGCTCGCCGTGGTGAAGCCGGTGCCTGCGACCTCGCCGTTCGCCAGCCGGGCCCAGCTCCGTATCGGTCTGTCCCTGCTCGAGTTGAAGGACTACGCGTCGGCGGCGGGGACGTTCACGAAGATGATCGATCCGCAGATTCTCAAGACGACAACGCCGCCGCCTGCGCACCTGGCGCCGGTGCTGAACGATCTCGCGATCGTGCAGCTCCGGCGCGGCGCGAGCGCTGACGCCGGTTCAGCCATCTACTACCTGACCCGCGCCACGGACGCCGATCCGGAGCAGGTGGATTATCAGTTCAATCTCGGATACGCGTACCTGATCGATCGCAATCACAAGGCGGCACTCTACTGGCTGCGAGAAGCGGTCCGCCGGGATGTCACGGACGCGGATGCGCACTACTTGCTGGCCCGCGCTCTTCAGGCGACCGGGAGCGATGTCGAGGCCGCGCGCGAGCGCGATCTCGCCCGGCAGCTGTCCTCCAGGTACGAGGCATTCACGTCGCGCGACGTGCCCGCCGGCCTGGAACGGCTGCGCATGGATCTCGATGCGCCGGGCGCGGTGCGGCCGGGGCTCGCCATCGCCAACTCGGCGCAGCGCGATCAACGCGAGCTCGCCAGCTTCCATCTCGATCGGGGCAGGCGGTTGTTCGAAAAGGAGCAGGACCGCGAGGCCATGGCCGAGCTCCGCCGCGCGGTCTACCTCTCACCGTACGAAGCAGGCGCGCATCTGCTGATGGGCCGGATCCACCTCCGCGCCGGGCGTCCCGAGGACGCGATCGATGCGCTGAAGATCTCGATCTGGAGCGATGATTCCGCCGCCGCACGCATCGCGCTCGCCGAGGCATACCTGGCATCGCGCAATTCCGCCGCCGCCCGTACCCAGCTTCAGCGCGCTCTCGCGCTCGAGCCTTCGTCGAGCGAAGCAAAGCGGCTGCTCGACACGATCAAGAATTGATTCGCGGCCCGCGGCCCGCGGACTACGGAGTGGCGGGCTAAAGGCCGGCGCCGCTCGACCCGATATCCTGCTAGAATCGATTTCACCATCCGCGTCCGCGCTGCCATCGATCCGCAACGGCCATGTCACGAGTCACCCGACTGCCCCGGCGAGACACCGAGAAATGAGCGTGTCTGACATCACCCACGACGTCGTCGACGACGGCTTCCATGAGATTCATCTCAGCGGGAAGCAGCTCGTCTTCCTGTTCATGGCGACGATGGTCGTTTCGGTGGTCATCTTCCTCATCGGGGTGTTCGTGGGCCGCAACGTCCGCGCGCAGCAGCAGGCCGCGGCGGAGCACCTGACGGATCCGACTGCGGCGCTCGCCGCCTCGGCACCGGCCACGCCCGCTTCGTCTCCGGCGGCCGCGGACGCCGGACCCCAGGCGGCAGAGCCACCGTCGCCTCCTGCGGAATCCGACGAGCTCAGCTACAAGAAGCGGCTGGAGGGGGATGCTTCGGCGGAACACCTGAAGCCGGTCCCCCCACAGCAGCAGGCACCGCCGGTGCGCACTCCGCCCGCGCCTGCGGCATCAGCGCCCGTGGCTTCGAGCCCGGCTCCCGCGCCGTCAGCCGCGACGGAAGGTCCCGTCGGAAAGCCTCAGCCTGGTACCTGGGTGATCCAGGTTCACGCGCTCCGCGACCGTACGGCCGCGGCCGGGATCGTCCGGCGCCTGGCCGGCAAAGGGTATCCCGCGTTTCTTGTTGCCGCGGGCCCGCCTACGGGGACCTACAAAGTCCAGATCGGCCGTTACAAGGATCGCGACGAAGCGATGCGTGTGATTGACCGTCTGAAAAAAGAAGAACAGTTCAACCCCTGGATTACGCGCTAGCCGTCCTGTCGGGCGCCCTCCTGGCGCTCAGCTTCCCAAAGTTCGGGCATCCGGCCTGCGCATGGTTTGCGCTGACCCCGATCCTCGTGGCGCTCGTCCGTCGGCGAGCACCGGACGATCAGCCGCTCACCACGAGACGGGCGTTCACCTTCGGCCTGTTGAGCGGAGCCGTGTACTTCGCCGCCACACTCTACTGGCTGGTCGAGACGATGACGACCTTCGGCGGCCTGCAGCCGGCGCTGGCAACGTTCGCGGCAATGTTGCTCGTCGCCTATCTGTCGTTGTTTCCAGGCGCATTCGCCGTCGCTGTGGCGCGAATGTCACGGGCGTTCGGCGCGGAAGCCCTGCTCTTTGCCGCGCCGGCGTGGGTCGCAACCGAACTCGGCCGCCAGTACGTGTGGGACGGGTTTCCGTGGGCGCTGCTCGGGTACAGCCAGATCACATGGCTGCCGATCGCCCAACTGGCCAGCATCGCGGGTGTGTATGGCCTGTCGCTGCTGCTGGCGCTGACCGGCGCCAGCGCAGCCTACTTGCTCGTCACTCGCGGATCGCGGCGGGTCTTCGTGGGCGGAGCGGTCGCGGCGCTGGTCCTCGCCATCGGTGTGTGGGGGCGATCGCGGCTGCAGGATTCATCGCTGCTCCGGTCCGGTGAACCGGTGCGCGTCGCGGTGCTGCAGGCGAACATCGCGCAAGATGACAAGTGGAATCCGGCGCTGATCGACAGGATTATGGACAGCTATGTCACGATGTCGCGCCAGGCGCTCGGCCACGGAGCGACGTTCATCATCTGGCCGGAATCCTCGACGCCGTTTTATTTCGAGCACGACCTGCTGCGGGGAGGGACGATTCGCCGGTTGGCGAGGGAGGGCAAAGCCACGTTCCTGATCGGCAGCGACCAGGTCGAGCCGGTTCGGCCGGTGCCGGGACTGCCCAAACCGGAAGAGCGCACCTACAACGCCGCGTTCCTGGTCCGGCCCGACGGACAGGTTGGCGCGGTCTACCGGAAGATGCACCTCGTCCCGTTTGGCGAGTACGTGCCGCTGCAGCGACTGTTGTTCTTCGTGAAGCCGATCGTGGAAGCGGTGTCGGACTTCGTGCCCGGCACCGAGGCCGTGCTGCTGCCGGTGGGGAATCACCGCGCGAGTACCGCCATCTGTTATGAGGTGATCTTCGCGAGCCTGATGCGGCAGTTCGTGGTCAACGGCAGCGAACTGCTGACCACGATCACCAACGATGCCTGGTACGGCACCTCGTCGGCTCCCTACCAGCACTGGGAACAGGCCGCCATGCGCGCAATCGAGGGCGGCCGGTACCTGGCCAGGGCGGCCAATACCGGGATCAGCGGGTTCGTCGATCCCTACGGTCGGGTGCTGCAGAAGACCGCTCTCTTCACACCTGCCATGCTCGTTGCCGATCTCCGGTTCATCAGCGAACGCACGATCTACAGCCGCATCGGCGACCTCGTCGCCTGGGGGTCGCTGGCGGTGACCCTGGCGGCGTTCCTGGCGGCCGGGACGGTCCGCTACAATGTGGGATTCGGGCGCGGACGATCCCCGCGGCCGTGAATCGCGCGCCGCGCGGGACCGTAGTACCGCGGCGAACCAGAGGAGTTCCGGTTTTGGCTTTCCAGTTGGACGAACAGCTTCGCAGGTATCAGGATCTGGCGCGCCGCGCTGGCGACCTGCGGAGCTATCTTTGACGCCGCACACCCCGCCGACGAACTGAAGAAAATCGAGGAACGGGTCGGCGCCGCTGATTTCTGGAAGGACCAGGCGGCCGCTCAGAAGATGCTGCAGCGCCGGCGCAGGCTCGAAGAGGATCGCGATCTCGCCGAATCGCTCGGTTCACGCCTCGACGATCTGGCGGTGCTTGCCGAGTGGGCGGAAGCCGGCGAGCCGGTCGCCGACGATCTCGGCCGGGCGCTCGACGATCTGTCGGCACAAGTCGACGCCGGCGAGACCAAGAAGATGCTCGGCGGCGAGCACGATCGGAAAAACGCCATCATCACGATTCATCCCGGAGCCGGCGGCACCGAGTCGCAGGACTGGGCCGAGATGCTGCTGCGGATGTACGTCCGCTGGACGGAGCGGAAAGGATTCAAGCGCGAGATCATGGATTTCCAGCCGGGCGACGAGGCGGGAATCAAGAGCGCGACCCTCACCATCACCGGCGACTATGCCTACGGCATGCTGCTCGCCGAGGCCGGTGTCCACCGTCTCGTGCGGATTTCTCCTTACGACCAGGCGTCGCGCCGCCACACCTCGTTCGCGTCGCTCTACGTGTGGCCGGAACTGCCCGAGGACGTCGACGTGGAGCTCGACGAGAAGGATCTGCGCGTGGACACGTATCGTTCGAGCGGTGCCGGCGGCCAGCACGTCAACGTGACCGATTCAGCCATCCGCATCACCCATATCCCCACCGGCATCGTCGTCTCGTGCCAGAACGAGCGATCCCAGCATAAGAACCGCGCGCACGCGATGAAGGTGCTGAAGTCGCGGCTGTTCGATCTCAAGATGAAAGAGCAGCAGGCGAAGCTCGAACAGCTCGGAGGAGAGAAGAAGGACATCGCCTTCGGCAGCCAGATCCGCAGCTATGTCCTGCACCCCTATCAGATGGCCAAGGACCACCGGACGAAGGAAGAGGTCGGCGACGTCAATCGCGTGCTCGATGGCGACATCGATGTCTTCATCAAGACCTACCTGATGAAGAAGGCGGCGGGGACGCTGGGGCAGGCGGGGGGGGAAGAAGATTGATAAGGTAAAGGCAGAAGGCAGAAGGCAAAAGGCAGAAGCTTGTATTTCTCACTTTTGCCTTCTGCCTTTTGCCTTGACGGTTCTTACCGTATCCCCCCCGGCTGTGTCCCCGCGATAAACGCCTCCGAAATTGCGCCCGGCGTCGCAGCGTCCGTCGAAGCGCCGGTGTTGTCCACCGAGACGAAAACGATGTTGCCTGGCGCCTCGAACTTCGGCGGATCCTTGCGGTCGCCGATCCAGGCCTTCATGACTTCCATCCAGATCGGCACCGCGGCTTCGGCACCGGTCATGTTGCGTCCAATTGTCTTCTTCTGGTCGAGCCCGATCCAGACCCCGATGGTGATGTCGGGATCGAACCCGATGAACCAGGCGTCGGTGTAGTCGTCGGTCGTCCCTGTCTTGCCGCCGATGGGCCAGTTGAGGGACGCGGCCTTGTTCGCGGTACCTCGTTGCACGACCCCGCGAAGCAGGTTGGTCAGCACATACGCCGTATCGGCCCGGATGGCGTCCTTCGGCTCGGGACGGTTCTCTTCGAGCACGTTGCCGGCCCGGTCGGTGACCTTCAACACCGAGTAGGTCTGCATGTGCACCCCCTGGTTCGGGAACACCGCGAACGCGCTGGTCATCTCGGACAGCGTCGCTTCCGCCGCGCCAAGTGCCACCGGCAGGTAGGGCGGCAAGGGAGACGTCAGTCCCATCTTCCGGGCATAGGCGATGACCTGCTTGGCACCGAGCTGATCCATCACACGGACGGCCGGCACGTTGCGCGAGTCCTCGAGCGCGTGCCGCAGCGTCACCGGCCCCTCGAACTTGTGGTCGTAGTTCTGCGGCGAATACAGCGGCTGGTTCGGGCCGGCGGAGAAGCTGACCGGTGCGTCCACGATCACCGAGGCGGGCGTGTAACCACGATCGATGGCGGCGGTGTAGACGATCGGCTTGAACGCCGACCCCACCTGCCGGAGCGCCTGCGTGGCCCGATTGAACTTGCTCCGCTCGAAGCTGTATCCCCCGACCATCGCCTTGACCTGGCCGGTGCGGTTGTCGATCGCGAGGATGGCGCCCTCGACCAGCGGCGGTTGCTCGAGGGTTCCTGAGGCGGTCTGGCCGCTGGCGTCCAATGAGTCGAGCCGCACCTCGATCAGGTCGCCAGGCTTCACCAGCTGATTGCCGGCCTTCGAAGTCCAGCCGAACCCTTTCTTGTCGATCGTCACCTTGAGCGCACCGGCGCGGGCGGCGATCGCGGCAGGTTCGGCGCTGCGGACGACGGCCGGCACGACATCGCCGTCGCGCATGGGGCGATCCCAGCGGGGCTGCTTGAACGCGTCGATCGTCTGCCCGTCGGCGATCACGTTCCGCCTGGGCGCCCGGAAACCGTGCCGCTTGTCGATCCGCCGCAAGCCGTCGTTCAAGGCCCGATTCGCGGCCTCCTGCAGCGATACGTCGAGTGCGGTCTGGATCGACAGCCCATTCTCGTACAGCTGCTTTGCCCCGAACCGTCCTTCGAGCTCCTTCCGGACCTCCTCGAGGAAGTAGGGCGCCACCGATGCGGGCGTCGACGGCTCGCCTCGCAGCACGATGGGCTTCTTGCGGGCGGCTTCGGCTTCCGCTTCGGGGATGAAGCCGACCTCGGCCATCCGCGTCAGCGCGTAGTTGCGGCGCCGCAGCGCCGCGTCCATGTTCACGTACGGGCTCTGTCTGACGTTGCCCTGGAGGATCCCGGCGATCAGGGCGGCTTCCTCGAGCGTCAGGTCCTTTGCGGCCTTGCCGAAGTACAGGCGCGAGGCGGCCTGCACGCCGTACACGCCGTGCCCGAAGTACATCTGGTTGCAGTAGAGCGTGAAGATCTCGTTCTTCGTGTAGCGCTTTTCGATCTGAATCGCGAGGATGGCCTCCTTGATCTTGCGCTCCCACGTCTTTTCATCGGTCAGGAACAGTTTGCGGGCGAGCTGCTGGGTCAGCGTGCTCGCGCCGGCGGCCTTCCGGCCCTCGAAAATGTCCTTCACGAGCGAGACGATGATGCGGGGAATGCTGAGGCCGAAGTGCTGTTCGAAGGTGGCGTCCTCGGCGGCGAGGATCGCCTGCTTCAGCCGGGGAGAGATCGCTTCGTAGGGAATGACCTCGCGCCGCTGGATGGCGAACTCTCCGACGATCTCGCCGCGCTCGCCATAGACCCGCGAGATCGTGCTCGGCGCGTAATCGTCGAGGGCGGAGATCCTCGGGATGTCGCCCGCATAAGCGAAGAAGACGCCGCTGGCCACGCCGAGCGACGCGGACATCGCAAACAACAGGATGATGCCCGCGCGCCGGGCAAAACGGATGATGTAAGTGGCCATAGCTGCGCCGTTCAGTCTAACAGTCTGAGGCGCCTGTCGCCGTCAAGGCAGAAGGCAGAAGACAGAAGGCAGAAGGCAAAAGGCAGAACTCGGCAATTCGGTTTTGCCTTCTGCTTTTTGCCTTCTGCCTTTGCACTAACGTCTACTGCGCGCCTGCCCGGTTGATCGGCCCTCCGACGAACGTTCGCGCGCTCCGCCACCTGCTCCCGGATTGCCTCTCTCGGGTCGCGGAGCGTCACCGCCGCGCGGGGCACGCTCCACGGCGCCACCGCCCGGCGCTTGGCGCTCCGGTCCCGAACGATACGCGGGCTGTCCGTCGCCAGACGCTCCGGGGTTGCCGCCCGGTGCGTCGCCCCGGCTGCGTCCGGCGCCGCGATCGCCCGCCGGCGCGGACGCTTCAGGAGCGCGGTACTGACGCTCTGCGGACGGCGTGCGATAACCCGCAGGCGGATTGCTCGGCGCGGCCGCCGCCGGCGGTTGATATGACGGCGCGGACGGCATCGAGCGCACCCGGTCCTGCCGCTCGTAGGTAGGCGGCGGATGGCTTTCCGCAGTCGGCTCGGCACCCCGGACGCGTGGCACGGCGCGCACCGCTCCGCTCGGACCGGGGGTGACGGCGCTCATCGGCTGATCGCTCGAACGCACGCGCGCGCCACCGTCTTCGCGATAGCCGGGCGTGATCGATCCGGCGCCGGCCCGCGTCCCCCGCGAGGTGTTCTCGGGAATGACCACCGGTGACGACGAGGGAACATTCAAAGACGGTTGTCTGGCGCCTGCCTCGCGGGGGACGGCTCGCATCCCGCCGCCCCGAATGACGCTGGCAGATCCGTCGGCCTGAGGATTCAGGGGTGTCCCCGGCGTTCGCGCGGCGGTGGGGAAGCCTTGCCCGCTCCCGGCTGTGGCGGCGCCGCCGCGCACGACCGCCCTGGCCCCGTCAATTCCTGGAGCGCTGCCGAATGATGGATATCGCCCGACGGTTCGAATTGGAATTGACGATCGATTGACTGCGTAATGGGCGGCAGGCGCCTGCGAGCCGACCACGAACTGGCTGTGAACCCGCGGGTCGACACGCACCCCGGCGTACCGCGACACGTTGATGTAGCTCGTGTTGAAGTGATGACGCGGAACGACCGTCCACGCGCGCCACGGATCGTACCGATGGCCGCCGTAGTAGGAGTTGAAGTTGAACGCGAAGACGGCGCGATTGTTCCAGCCGAGCGGGCACCAGCTCACATAACCCGGGGCATAGGCCCACGACACCCACGCCGGCCCCCACGTTCTTCCTGGAATCCAGTACCACCCCGCGTGCGAATAGCCCCACCGGCCGTAATGGTGCGTGGGCCAGCCCCAGGGATCGCCGGCAATCCAGGTCCAGCCGTACGGACGCAGGCTGACCCATCGGCCGTGGTGATACGGCCGCCAGCCAACCTGAACGCGCGGGTACCAGACGTAGCCGTAGGTCTGTTCGTACTGCCAATTGCCATACGTGTCGAAAGCGGGTGCGTACCGCCGCACATCGTCGGGCAGGTATTGAGCGGACGCGCCGAGCCGTTGATCGCGCCGTGCCTCCGACCAGCGATCGAAGGCGTCCCACGCGGCCGAATTGAAAACGTAGGCCGGGGAAGGCGCCGAGCCGACCCGCGCGAACGTGCGTTCGCCGGCGGAGATGTAACTGCGCCCCTGTTCGTTGACCAGCTCAGCGCTGCCGCGAAGAACGGCGAGCTCCACTTCCTCATCGCGCAGAACCGCGACCCGGTACTCGCCGGGTGTGCTGATCTGCACCCACGCCGAGGGCGCGTCGATCCGGTACGACAAATCGCGCACCGGGCCCGCGACGTTGAGCCGCACCCGGCCTTCGAGCAGCCGGACGACTTCGTCCGACTGAAAGTCGACGACCGTGTTGTCGTCCAGATGCAGCGCGCTGCCGTCGGCGAAGAGCACCTCGACGCGGCCGGCCTGGGTCCGGAGGCGATCGCCGGATAGCACGGGCATCGACATCAGCTCCGTGTCGCGGCGGCCGTCACGCTCCAGGATGGCCGTGCCGTCGACCACCGAGATGTGGGCCGGAGGCTGGTTGGCGGCGTTCTCTTGCGCGTGCGACGGACTACCCCAGAGACACACCGTCGCCAGACAGAGTGCGAAGAGGGGGAGGCGAGTCATTGTGGAAGCCTCGAACCGGGAAAGCGCAGCATCAGGCTGCAGGCAGGGTGGCAAGTGCGAGTATGCACCCAGATGCCTTATAGACGCAAGCACGGCCCGCCAATCCCGAGCAATCCGGCTCAAGTCTCTGGCAGAACGCGATTTGTACTGCTGGGTTTGCGGATCACTTGACAACATCGTGCTGAGATTTTATGTTAATAGGGTTATAAAGTTTAGCCCTCCTCCCACATAGGGAGTGGCAAGGACGTGAGGACTGCACAATGAGCAAGATTATCGGGATCGATCTCGGGACCACGAACTCCGTTGTCGCCGTGATGGAAGGTGGCGAGCCGGTCGTCATCACCAATCCGGAGGGCAGCCGGATTACGCCCTCTGTGGTGGCGTTCGCCAAGTCTGGCGAGCGGCTGGTCGGCCAGGTGGCGAAGCGACAGGCGGTCACGAACCCCGAGAACACCGTGTTTTCGATCAAGCGGTTCATGGGCCGCAAATACGATGAAGTCTCCGAAGAGATGAAGATGGTGCCGTACACCGTGGCCCGCGCCGGCAACGGCGACGTCCGGATCAAGGCCGGCGACAAGGAATACTCCCCGCCCGAGATCTCCGCCATGATCCTGCAGAAGCTCAAGCAGGCGGCCGAGGAGTATCTCGGTCAGACCGTGACCAAGGCGGTCATCACCGTCCCGGCGTACTTCAATGATGCGCAGCGCCAGGCCACCAAGGATGCCGGCCAGATTGCCGGCCTCGAGGTGATGCGCATCGTCAATGAACCGACTGCCGCGGCGCTCGCCTACGGCCTCGACAAGAAGAAGGATGAAACGATTGCCGTCTACGACTTCGGCGGCGGCACGTTCGACATCTCGATTCTCGAGGTCGGCGAGGGCGTCGTCGAGGTCAAGGCGACCAACGGCGACACGCATCTCGGCGGCGACAACCTCGACCAGCGCGTGATCGACTGGATCATCGCTGAGTTCAAGAAGCAGGAAGGGATCGATCTCGGCCGGGACCGGATGGCGCTCCAGCGCCTGAAGGAGGCGGCGGAGAAAGCCAAGATGGAGCTCTCCACGGTGATGGAGACCGACATCAACCTGCCGTTCATCACTGCCGACCAGACCGGCCCCAAGCACCTTCAGCTGAAGCTGACACGGGCGAAGTTCGAACAGCTGGTCGACGACCTCCTGCAGAAGACGGTCGGTCCGACGAAGCAGGCGATCTCGGATGCGGGGATCGATGCCTCGAAGATCGACGAGGTCGTACTCGTCGGCGGCTCGACGCGGATCCCGCGGGTGCAGGCGATCGTCAAGGAGCTGTTCGGCAAGGATCCGCACAAGGGCGTCAACCCTGACGAAGTGGTTGCGGTCGGTGCGGCGATCCAGGCGGGCGTGCTCGCGGGGGAGGTGAAGGACCTGCTGCTGCTCGACGTGACGCCGCTCTCGCTCGGCATCGAGACCCTGGGCGGGGTGATGACCACCCTGATCCCACGCAACACGACGATTCCGACGCGCAAGAGCGAGACGTTCTCGACCGCGGCGGACAACCAGACGAGCGTCGAAGTGCACGTGCTCCAGGGCGAGCGTCCGATGGCACGCGACAACCGGCCGCTCGGCAAGTTCCACCTGACCGGGCTGCCACCGGCGCCGCGCGGTGTGCCGCAAATCGAGGTCACGTTCGACATCGATGCGAACGGCATCGTGAACGTGTCGGCCAAGGACATGGCGACGCAGAAGGAACAGAAGATCACCATCACGGCGTCGAGCGGCCTCAACAAGGACGAGGTCGATCGGATGATGAGGGAAGCCGAGTCCCACGCTGATGAGGACAAGAAACGCAAGGAGGAGATCGAGACCCGTAACCTTGCCGACCAGGCGGTGTATGCCTCGGAGCGCCTGGTGAAGGATGCGGGCGAGAAGCTGGGATCCGCCGACAAGGCGGCAATCGAGTCGGCCGCGGAAAACCTCAAGAAGGCGATCGAGGGCAACGACGTGGCGGAAATGAAGCGGCTGATGGAAGCACTCAATCAGGCGCAGCACAAGGCGGCCGAGGCGATGTATCGGAACGCCGCGCCTGGGGGGGCGCCGGGTGCCGACGCCGGCGCAGGCGCGGGTGCCGGTGCGAGCGGTGGCGGAGCACGCCAGAACGGCGACGTCATCGACGCGGAGGTCGTGGAGGAAGAAAAGAAATAAACGATGGATCTCTACGCTGTCCTCGGGCTCGCACCCGGCGCATCGATCGCCGACATCAAGCGGGCGTACCGCCGCCTCGCGCGGCGGTACCATCCCGGCATCAACCCGGGAGACCGAGCGGCTGAAGCCCTGTTCCATCGCATCACCGAGGCGTACGAGACACTGACCGACCCGGCGCGGCGGGAGCAGTACGACGCCGGCGGCAAGGCGCCGGCCAACAGTCGGACGGGAGCGTCGTTCGAGTTCGCCGGCTTCGATTTCACCGTCGCGGCGCACGGGGCGCAGGCGGCGACGTTTACCGAGCTGTTCGCCGAGGTTCTGCACCCGGTCGGTCCGGGTGACAGCGGCCGGCCGGAAGCCGGAGCGGATCTCCACGCCACGCTGTCGGTGACGTTCCTCGAATCAATGAGCGGCGTCCAGCGGCAGGTGGTGGTGACCCGCCAGGACATGTGTCAGCCCTGCCGCGGCACTGGCAGCGTGGCAACGCCCGAAGGGCGATGTCCGCACTGCCATGCGACCGGCAGCGTCCGCTGGGCGCGCGGCCACATGGTGTTCTCGAAATCGTGCGCCGCGTGTAACGGTACCGGCCGTCAGCGTCATCAGCGCTGCGGTGTGTGCGGCGCACATGGACGAGTGGTGCGGACCGAAGGCGTTTCGCTCAGTGTTCCGCCGGGGACGGTGGACGGGACGCGCGTTCGGATCCCGGAGAAGGGACACGCAGGACGGCACGGGGGACGGACCGGCGATCTGTACGTTGTCGTTCACGTGGCCCCGCATCCGTTGTTCCGAAGAGAAGGCGACGATCTTCACATCGAAGTACCCGTCGCGGTTCACGAGGCAGTACTCGGCGCGCGGATCGAGGTGCCGTCGCTCGATGGTCCCTTCCGGCTGACGTTGCCGCCGGGGACGCAGGCGGGGCGTCAGTTTCGGGTCAGCGGTCGAGGGGCACCGGCCCTGGATGGCGGCCGGGGCGACCTGATCGTGCATGCCCGGCTCGTCCTGCCGCCGGAGGTGGATGAACCATCGCGTGAGCTGATGCGGGAATTCGGACGGCGCAACAACGACAATGTTCGAAAGAATCTGAAAACCTAGCAGCGACTGTATGGCGAAGCGTGGCGGCGGCAAGGCCTACTACATGATCAGTGCGGTGGCACAGAAGTACAACATCCACCCGCAGACGCTTCGCCTGTACGAACGCGAAGGGCTGCTGAAGCCATCACGCACCGACGGCAACACGCGGCTGTATTCGGAAGAGGATTTGGAGCAGCTCGAAACCATCCTGTCGCTGACCCGCGATCTCGGCGTGAATCTGGCCGGGGTGGAAATCATCCTCAACATGCGCCGCAAGATCGAAGCGATGCAGCACGAAGTCAACGAGTTCATGGACTACGTGAAGCGCGAGCTCTCGCGAGGCATCGGCGACTGGGAACAGCGGCTGAGCACCGCCCTGGTCAAGTCGTCGCCGACCGATCTGGTGCGAAGCTCCTCGTCATCGGTGCCGCCTGCGAGCCCCGATCTCTCGGCAGGTCCCGAGGACGGCGAAGATCTCAAGAAAATCCATCGCTGAACCGTGATGCGGAGAGATCCCGACAGTAGCTCGGAATCTGACGCATTACGGGCCTACCTGCGCGCGATCGCCAGCATTCCCCGCCTCACGCCCGAGGAGGAGCGTGAGCTCGGCCGGCGAATTCGTGAGGACAACGATCAGGATGCGCTCCGGCGGCTCGTCGAAGGCAATCTCCGGTTCGTGGTCAGCTACACCAAGCGGTACCGCGGGCTCGGCGTCTCCTTTCTCGATCTGATTCACGAAGGGAACCTCGGCCTGATGGAAGCGGCGCGGCGCTTCGATCCCGATCGCAACGTCAAGTTCATCACCTACGCGGTCTGGTGGATCCGCCAGGCACTGACGCACGCGCTGTCGACACAGTCCCGCGCCTTCTCGCTTCCACAGAAAGTGTCGGGCGCGGCGGCGCGTCTCTCGCGCGAGGTCGCCGAGCTGACCGAGCAGCTCGAACGGCAGCCGACATCGAGCGAGATCGCGGCCGACACCGAGATGTCCGAGGCCGATGTTGCAGCGCTCATGCGGCTGGGCCTCCGCGATCTCTCGCTCAGCGACCGGCTCGGTGCCGATGGTGACGACGATGGGCCGGAGTTGGCCGATGTGATTGAGTCGCCGTCGCCGCCGATCGATGATGCACTATTGCGGCAATCGCTGGTCGCACGCGTCCGGGCTGCGCTCAGCGAGCTCGACGAGAAGGAGCGCGAGATCGTCCAGTTGCGATTCGGCCTCGATCGCGATGGCGAGATGCGAACGCTTCAGGAGATCGGGGAGACGCTGCACCTGTCACGCGAACGGATCCGGCAGATCGAAGCTCGCGCCAAGGAGAAGCTCCGCCGATCGAAACGCGCCAGCGAGCTGCGGAGTTACTTGAACTGATCGCCGGCGGCTCGTACAATCACCACCTCTCCAATGGCCTGCCCCCTTTGCGACGATACCGGATGGAAGCCTGTAGAAGAGAAGGGTGTACGGAGAGTCGACCGCTGCGACTGCTGGCGTGAAGGACTGACGGCGCGGCTGCTGGAGCAGGCGCGCGTGCCGCCGCGGTATCGCAAGTGCGATCTCGATACATTCGTCACTTACCCTAACGAGAAGCTGCTCGGCGCGGTGAAGCAGGCGCAGAAGTTCGCCGACGAATTTCCCGCGATCGGGCGCGGTCTCTGCCTGATCGGACCACCAGGGATCGGCAAGACTCATCTCGCGGTCGCGGTGTTGCGACGCGTCATTCTCACCAAGGGAGCTCGCGGCCTCTTCTACGACACGCGCGACCTGCTTCGTGTGATCCGCAGCACCTACAACCCGCTCGTCCGCACCGCCGAGATGGACATCCTGCGTCCGGTGATGGACGCCGATCTGCTCGTGCTCGACGATCTCGGCTCCGAGAAAACGTCGGAATGGGTCGAAGAGACGATGAACCTGATCGTCAACACCCGCTACAACGAGCGGCGCCACACGATCTTCACGTCGAACTACGACGACGTGCCCGAGGATGCGGATCCACCGGGTGTGCTCGAGAACATGGACTTCACGCTCAAGGAGCGGATTGGTTTCCGCATTCACTCGAGGCTCCACGAAATGTGTCAATTCCTCGAGTTCGATGGGGCCGATTACCGTCATGCCCCACCGAACGCCGGGTCGGACGACTTGCTCACGATGTGGAAACGGAGGTCATCGGGTGCGAGCGGTGGCCGTAAGGCGTTGCCGGCAAAATCCAAGGGACCGATTCGCGCACAGATCCGTCAGCCCGAAACTCGTCCCCCACGGGAGCTCGGCTGGACGGGGGGGAAAGCGGGGACCTGAAGGATCTGGCATTCTTGCAATTGAAGAATGTTAGGCCTTTACCTCCACATCCCGTTCTGTAGCTCCATCTGTAACTACTGCAACTTCAATCGCGGTCTGTTCGACGAAGGGCTGAAGTCTCGCTACGTCGACGCGCTCGAGCGGGAGATTCTCGGCTCATCGCTCCGCGGCCGCACCGCCGACACCATCTTTTTCGGCGGTGGTACGCCCTCCCTTCTCGAGCCTGAAGAGATCGGTCGGCTGATCACGGTCTCCCGCGCGACGTTCGCGATGCCGGCGACGGCCGAGGTCACCCTGGAGACCAACCCCGAAACCTCATCTCGCGAACGGATAGAACGGTTTCGCGCCGCCGGTGTCAATCGAATCAGCTTCGGGGTCCAGTCTTTTCGCGAACCGGAGCTGAAGAGGCTGGGACGGCTGCACACCGCCGATCGCGCGGTGCGGGCCGTGGACGAGGCGCGCGCCGGCGGGATCGATAACGTCAGCCTCGATCTGATGATGTGGCTGCCGCAGCAAACGCGTGACGACTGGCGGCAGAGCGTGGAGACCCTGGTGGCGGTCGGACCCGAGCATGCTTCCCTGTATCTCCTCGAGCTCTATCCGAATTCACCCCTGAAGGAGGAGATGGCCCGATCCGGCTGGTCGCTCGCTCCCGACGAAGATGCCGCGGGAATGTATCTCTGGAGTCTCGAGCGGCTCGATGCCGCAGGCTACCGGCAGTACGAAATCTCGAACGTCGCGCGCCCCGGCCGCGAGTCCCGGCACAACCTCAAATACTGGCAGGATGGCGAGTGGATCGGCTTCGGCTGCGGTGCGCACTCGACGATCGCCGGCGTGCGGTCGCGGAATGTCGCGGGTACCGAGGAGTACATTTCGCGGGTCCAGGCAGGCGAGGGCGCGACGATTGAGCGACGGTCGCTGACGCGCGAGGAGCGGCTCGAGGACGCGCTGTTCACCGGACTTCGGCTTGCCGACGGAATTGATATCGAAGACGTGGGCCGCAGGTACGGAGTCGACGTGTGGGCCCGGTTCGGGACGAACCTGGCGCCGTTCGTGGCCGAACGGTTGCTCGTGCGGGAAGGCCCGCGGCTCCGGCTGACGAGGGACGGCATGCTGCTCGCAAACGAAATCATGGCGGTTTTCGTCTGAAATGTGCCGGACCCGTATGGTAGACTCACCGTCTTTGCCACGCTTGTTCTCAGGAGGAGATTGAATGCGTCGCCCCTTCGTGACTTCGATCGGTGCCCTGGCACTGGCTCTCCTGCCAGCGGCCCTTTATGCTCAAACCCCGCCGCCTGCGGCGCCAGCGCAGCAACCGCCCGCGCAGCCCGCGACGCCGGCTGCTCCTGCCAAGCCGGCACTGGCGTTTTCGGGCAACGCCGGTCTGCTCCTGGTCCAGGTCAAGCCCGATCAGACGGCCACGTTCGAAGAGATGATGAAAAAACTGGGCGCCGCATTCGGGACGACCCAGGACGCGACCCTCAAGGCCCAGGGCAGCGGCCTCAAGGTCTACAAGGCCGCGGAAGGCATGCAGGGCAACGCGCTCTATGTCATCGTTGCGGACCCCGCGACGCCGGACAAGGAGTACTACCCGCTGCAGCTCCTCGCCGCGATGATGACCGACGACGAGAAGCGCAACCCCGATAATCAGGCGTTGTTCAAGAAGTACAATGACGTCTTCGCCGGGGTGAACAAGCTGAATCTGACGCCTCTCAAGTAGGAAGCAAGGGGACAAGGCTTTCCATTGGCCGTTGTCCCCTCGTTCTCCCTTCAGAACTTCAGGTTCAGTCCCGCATAGAAGCGCTGCGGCTTGTCATATCGCGGCGATCCCTGCAACGTAAACACCCGGTAGTCCAGCCGTAATCGCAGCGGCCCCGCGAGCGTCCACTTGACGCCGCCGCCGACGTTGATGCCAACGTTTGTCTCGGAGCCGACCTCCGTGAACGATTCGTTGTACGCGCCTGCGCCGGCCGTCCCGTAGAACTGCAGGCCCGCGATCGGGAACGGCGTCTGCAACAAGGCGTTCCCCATATAAGTCTTCAGGCGCGGCGCTCCGTCGAGGACGTCATCGCTCGTATTCGAGTACTCGAACTCGAAGCCGACGATCAGCAGCCCCATCCCCACGGCGAAGCCTCGCGCGGGACGGCTGTTCGGCGTCGGGGTAACGCCGAGGAACGCGGTGATGTCAGCGAAGGCGCGGGTGGGGATGAGGAGCGCAAGGAACAGCAGAGACGAGACCAGAGGGATCCGTTTCATTCCCCGAATGTATCGCACTCCGTGGTCCGCAGCCCGCAGCCCGGTGAATCCCGAATCTGGGCCGCGCGACGCGGACTGCGGACTGCGGACCGCGGACCGCGGACTACGATAAAGTCACCCCCATGGACTTCCGTCTCACCGACGATCAGCACCTCCTGCGCAGGAGCGTGCGTGAGTTCGCCGAGGCGGAGATCCGTCCGCACGTCATGGAATGGGACGAGGCGCAGCAGTTTCCGATGGACCTGCTGTCCAGGCTGTCGGAGCTCGGGTTGATGGGCATCCAGTTTGCCGAGGAATACGGCGGTGCGGGGATGTCGGCGGTCGACTACTGCATCTGCATCGAGGAGCTGGCGCGCGTCTGTCCGGCAATCGCGTTGTCGGTCGCCGCGCATAACGGGCTGTGCTCGGCGCACATCGGGATGTTTGGCAGCGACGAGCAGAAGCGCGCGTATCTGCCGCGGCTGGTGAGCGGCAGCGTGCTCGGCGCCTGGGGACTGACGGAGGCCAACGCCGGCAGCGACGCAGCCGGCATGCGGACGACCGCGTCGCGGGTCGAGGACGGGTGGACGCTGAATGGCGCAAAGAGCTTCATCACCCACGGGCGCATTGGCGGGGTGATGGTAGTGATCGCCGTGACGGATCGTGCGAAAGGACACCGTGGGATCTCGGCCTTCATCGTCGAACACGGCACTCCCGGTATGTCGGCGGGGAAGAAGGAGAACAAGCTGGGGATGCGCGCGAGCGACACCAGTGAAGTGATCTTCACCGACTGCCGCATCCCGGCGTCTGCGCTCCTCGGCGAAGAGGGACAGGGATTCGTGAACACGCTCCAGGTGCTCGACGCGGGCCGGATCGGGATCGCCGCGCTGTCGGTGGGCCTTGCCCAGGGGGCGTATGAGGCGGCGCGGGACTACGCGCGCGAACGCCGTCAGTTCGGTCAGCCGATCGCGGCGTTCCAGGCCGTCCAATGGAAGCTGGCCGACAATGCCACGCGCATCGAGGCGGCACGCTGGCTGACCTATCGCGCCGCCTATCTCAAGGACACCGGCGTCCGCATGACCCGCGAGTCCTCCATGGCCAAGCTGTTCGCCAGCGAGGCCGCGGTCAAGGCGGCCGACGACTGCGTCCAGATTCACGGCGGGTATGGTTTCGTGAAGGACTATCCGGCCGAGAAGTATTTCCGCGACGTGAAGCTGCTCACGATTGGCGAGGGCACGAGCGAGATCCAACGGCTCGTCATCGCCCGCCAGCTGCTCGCCCAGTGACGACCGAACCGGGCGCCGGCGCGCCACCCGCCTCGCTCGCCACTCGCGTCAGGCGGGGAGACGCGCGAGCGCTCGCACGCGCGATCTCGCTCGCGGAAGACGAGTCGCCCGCAGGCGCGGACCTCGTTCGTCAGCTCTACGCGGACACCGGCCGCGCGCAGTACATCGGGATCACCGGGCCGCCGGGCGCCGGCAAGAGCACGCTGGTCGATCGGCTGATTGCCGCGATCCGGAAAGCCGGGAAGAGCGTGGGCGTCATTGCGGTCGATCCCACCAGCCCGTTCAGCGGCGGCGCCATTCTCGGCGATCGCGTGCGCATGCAGGCGCACGCCATGGACGAGGGCGTCTTCATCCGCAGCATGGCGACGCGAGGGCACCTTGGCGGCCTGGCGCGATCGACCTCCGACGTGGCGCTGATCCTCGACGCCGGCGGCAAGGACGTTCTTCTGATCGAGACCGTCGGCGTCGGGCAGGACGAAGTGGACATCGTCCGGACCGCCGACGTTTCCGTCGTCACGCTGGTGCCCGGCGCCGGCGACGAGGTGCAGGCGCTCAAGGCCGGCATCATGGAGATCGCGGACATCTTCGTGGTGAACAAGGCCGATCGCGATGGCGCCGACCGGATGGCCGCTTCAATCGAGGCGGTGCTGAGCCTTCATACGTTCGGAGCAGGAGAGTGGCGTCCGCCGATCGTGAAGACCGAAGCCACGACCGGAAAGGGGGTGGATGCGCTGCTCGACGCGATCGAGCGGTTCCAGGCCCATTCGGCCGGCTCCATCCGGCAGCGCCGGCACCGCGAGCGGGCCGAGTACCGGTTCCGGGAGTTGCTGTCGCAAAGATTCGTCCAACACGTGGAGGCGTCGGTGCTCGATGCGCCGGCGCTGGCGGCACTGCTCGATCGCATCGCCAACCGGGATCTCGATCCGTATACCGCTGCCGACGACACGCTTCGTCGCGCGCTCGGGCAGCCCTCGGCATCTTCTCTGCCGGGGAGCCCCGTCCTCGATCACGTCGGCATTGCCGTTGCCGGGATCGCCGAGGCCCTGGGGTTCTATCGCGACGCGCTCGGGCTGCCGGTCGAGGCTCCCGAGGAAGTCGCTTCGCAGCGCGTGCGCGCGCATTTCATTCCCGCGGGAGGCGCCGCGCTGGAGCTGCTGGAGGCAACGGCCGCCGACTCCCCGATTGCGAAGTACCTCGCCAGGCGTGGAGCCGGGCTTCATCACATCACACTGCGCGTGGACGACATCGCGGCGGCGCTCGATCGCCTCAAAGCCCGCGGCGTCCGGCTGATCGACGAGGTGGCGCGGCCGGGCGCGCATGGCTCGCTCGTCGCGTTCATTCATCCATCGAGCGCGCACGGCGTGCTCGTCGAGCTCAAGGAGAAAAAGATGTAGGGCCGGGTCTTCAGACCCGGCCGATAATCTATCTAATCTATGTCCATCACCATCGGAATCATCGGCGGGAGCGGTCTGTACGACATGGCGGAGCTCACCGATCGCGAAGAGCGCCAGGTCAGCACGCCGTTTGGCGATCCATCTTCGGCGTACGTGCTGGGTACCCTGCGTGGAAAGCGCGTCGCGTTTCTCGCCCGCCACGGCGTCGGGCACCGGATCATGCCGTCCGAGCTGAATTTCCGCGCCAATATCTATGGGTTCAAGGCCCTGGGCGTGGAGTACATCCTGTCGGCGAGCGCCGTCGGCAGCCTCAAAGACGAGTACAAGCCGCTCGATCTCGTCATTCCCGATCAGTTCGTGGATCGCACCCGCGGACGCGTGTCGACGTTCTTCGGACACGGCCTGGTCGCACACGTCGGCTTCGCGCACCCGTTCTGCTCGATCCTCAGCGACGTCGCGTTTCGTGCGGCGCAGGCGGCGTCTGCGACCGTGCACAAGGGCGGCACTTACGTGTGCATGGAAGGGCCGCAGTTTTCCACGCTCGCCGAGTCCCAGCTGTATCGCTCCTGGGGCATGGACATCATCGGCATGACCAACCTGCAGGAGGCCAAGCTCGCGCGCGAGGCCGAGATCTGCTACACGACGATTGCGCTGGTGACCGATTACGACTGCTGGCATCCCGATCACGATCAGGTGACGGTCGAGATGATCATCGCGAATCTCACACAGAACGCGAAGATGGCGCAGGCGGTCATTGCCGACGCGGTCGGGCGGCTGCCGTTCGAGCGCACGTGTGAATGCGCCACCGCGCTGAAGCACGCCATCATCACCCGGCGTGACGCGGTGCCCGCGGAGACGCTTCGGATTCTCGCACCGCTGGTTGGAAAGTATTTGCGCTGACGGAAAACACCAGGTCGTTATGCGGTCTTCATCGATTGATTCGCGTCCGCCGCATAACGGCGGCGCGCAAAGCGCGCCCGCGAGGGAGCGGAGCGGGGCGTTGGGGCCCTGCGAGCGACCGAGCCGGGGTTCGGGGCGGAGCCCCGACAAAGCATGAGCATTGTGGTCACAGGATCGATCGCTTTCGACTATCTAATGTCGTTTCCGGGGCGGTTCACCGAGCACTTCCTCCCGGAGCACATGTCCCGCGTCAGCCTGAGTTTTCTCGTCGATTCGATGGACAAGCGGCGCGGCGGCTGCGCGCCCAACATTGCCTACACCCTCGCCCTCCTGGGGGAGCGGCCGCGATTGATGGGCGCTGCCGGGCAGGATTTCGATGACTACCGGCGGTGGCTCGAAGCGGCGGGCGTCGATACGTCGCTGGTCGCCGAGGTGCGCGACAAGTTCACGGCGTCGTTCTTCTGCAGCACGGACGTCGAAGGCAACCAGATCGCGTCGTTCTACACCGGTGCCATGGCCAACGCCGCCGAGCTGTCGTTCCGCACCGTCGACGACTGTGACGTCGCGATCATCTCGCCCAACGATCCGGCCGCGATGATTCAGCACGCCGAGGAATGCCGGACCCTCGGGATCCCCTACATCTGGGATCCGGGACAGCAGTGCGCGCGGATGGCCGGCGACGAGCTCCGCCAGGGAGTCGTGGGCGCTGCGCTGGTCGTGTGCAACGACTACGAGCTGGAGCTGCTCAGGCAGAAGACGGGTCTGAGCGAAGACGGGATCCTCGCCCATGCTGGCGGTCTGGTCGTCACGAAAGGGGAGCTTGGATGCACCGTCTTCTCAGACGGAAAGCAGGTCGATGTTCCCGCCGTGCCTCCGGTTCGGATCGTGGATCCGACCGGCGTCGGCGACGCCTTCCGGGGCGGGTTTCTCAAGGGCATGGCGCGGGGCACCGACGCGGTCACCTCGGCGAAGCTCGGGGCCGTGGCGGCAGCCTACGCTCTCGAGCATCTCGGCGGGCAGAGCCACGCTTATACGTGGGAGGAGTTCGTGGATCGGTATGCCGGTACTTTTGGGGCTCATCCGCGGCTGGACTGAGTAAAATCGGGGTCGGCCGTCGCGTTCTTTTTCGCGTTGGCTGCCGTTTTTCCTGACCAGCGCCGGGAACGCGGCTTGCAGCAGGCCGCGCCAAGGAGGAAGTCGTGAAACGCCTCGCAATCCTTCCGGCCTTGCCGCTCCTGCTGGCCTCGCTGGCCTCCGCGCAGCAGCCCGCTTCCTCCGCGAGCACACCGCAACAGCCGACCCCCGCACCCGAGGGAACCGTCTTTCGCAGCAGCGCGAACCTGGTGCCCTTGAACATCACGGTGACGGACGGCTCGAGACAATTCGTGAAAGGACTTACGAAGGCCGACTTCTCGGTCTTCGAGGATGGCGTCGAGCAGTCCGTTCAGTTTTTCGAGGCGACCGAGACACCGCTCGATCTCATCCTCCTGATCGACACCAGTTCGAGCATGTCGGACAAGATGGACGTCGTCCATGAAGCCGCGATCGGCTTCCTGAAGACGATGAAGAGCAGCGATCGCGGGGCCATCGTGGCGTTCGCCGACGGCGTCGACATCATTCAGCCGCTCACCTCCGATCGCACCGCGCTCGAGGAAGGCGTCCGGAAAACGCGGGCGCGCGGGGCCACTTCCCTCAACAACGCGCTGTACATTTCACTGAAACAATTCGGGCGAGGGGCGCAGCACCAGAGCGACGTTCGTCGGCAGGCGATCGCGGTCCTCTCAGACGGGGAGGACACCTCCAGCCTCGTGAGCTTCGAAGACGTGCTGGAGCTGGCACGCAAGAGCGGAGTGGGCATCTATCCGATTGTGCTGCAGTCGAAGTACGCGGCCGGCCGGATCGCGACGCAGGGCCAGCGTCGCTACTTTTCGGAATCCGAGTACTCCATGCGGACGCTGGCACAGGAAACCGGCGCCCAGGCCTTCTTCCCGATGCAGATCTTCGAATTGAAGGGCGTTTACGGGAGCATCGCCGAGGAGCTGTCCAGCCAGTACTCGCTCGCCTACGCGCCCGCGAACACCCGGACAGACGGACGCTTCCGGCGCATCACGGTCCGCGTGGACAAGCATCCCGAGCTCAAACTGCGGACCCGCACCGGGTACACCGCCACGTTGCCGCGGTCGGCGGCGCCGGTCGCCTACGTGCCGGAACGCTGAGCCCCGCCGATTCGATGGAGCGCCGCGTCGCGCTTTGTCTCACGTCTGCCGCGATCCTCTGGGCCGCGGCAATTTTTTTGGCTCCGCTCGCGCACCTCCTCCATGTCGGAGGCACTTTCGCCGAGATTGTGCGGATGGCCGGCGCCCTGGTCTGCCACCAGCGCGTCGAGCGAACGTTCGAGATCGCGGGTGACTCGATGCCCGTCTGTGCGCGGTGTACGGGCCTTTACCTGTCGGGGGCGCTCGGCGCGGTCGCTGCCTGGCTGACCGTCCCGCTGATGCCCCGTCGCACCCGAACAGTCATTGTGGCTGCGGCGGTTCCGACGATCGTCACAATTGCCGTGGAGTGGGCCGGGCTGGCGCAGCCCGGCAATGTCGGACGAGCCCTCGCCGCCGTGCCGATCGGTGCGGCCTGCGGATGGATCTTCGTTCGCCTGCTCCGCGCCGAAGCGGCGGCGTGCGTTATCATTTCTTAATCTATGGCCACGAAATCGACCGCCGCCGAGGGCGCGCGTCCTGCATCCGAGCCCGGAACGCTTGTGTTGCTGTGCGTTGCCGCCTGGGCAATTCCCGGGGCCGGTCATTTCTGGCTGGGGCGGGTGCAGAAAGGCGTCGTGTTCCTGGTTGCGCTGACCACGATGTTCGGACTGGGGCTGCTGTTGCAGGGCCGGCTCTTTCCGTTCGACCTGGGCGAGCCTCTGGTTGCGCTGGCCGCGTTCGCGAACGCCGGGCTCGGGCTTCCGTGGATCGCTGGCCGAGCCCTCGGGCTCGGCAACGGGATCGTGACCGCTGTGACTTACGAGTACGGCAACACCTTTTTGATCGTCGCCGGCCTTCTCAATTTCCTGGTCATGCTCGACGCGTACGACATCGGGGCCGGGCGCAAATGAGCAGCCACCTGCTCCTCCTCGTCATCTTCGCGCTGCTGGTGTCGGCGGTCTTCGCGACGCTGTCGCGGGATGAGCCGCGCGAACAGCTCAGGACCGGCGCCATGATGTTCGGCGGGTTCATCGCTGCCGCCATCATCCTCGGCTGGCTGATGTTTCCGCTGCCGCTTTGAAGCTCGTCCTGCTCTGGGGCCCTGTTCTGCTGGTCATGGGCCTCATCTTCTTTTTCTCCAGCCTGCCCGATCCGGGCGGGCCGCCGGGTGGCATCTCCGACAAAACCGCACATGTCTTGATTTACGCAGCGCTCGGCGCCTCGCTGGTGCGGGCGCTGGCCGGCGGGCGGATTACGGCGATGACGCTGACGCGGATACTCTTCGCCGCCGCCCTGGGCACTCTCTACGGTGTCAGCGACGAGATTCACCAGCACTTCGTCCCGCCGCGCACACCCGACATCCTGGACGTCGCCGCCGACGCGGTCGGCGCCCTGGTGGGCGCGATGCTGATGACACTGCTGGCGCGTCTTCTTCTGGTCTGGCTTCGTCCGTCCGCGTCCGCACGGTCCTGACCGCCGTGCGGCGGCTGCGACAACGCTATACTCGGTGTTTCGCCGATGACTGACGGCCTGTCACTTCAGAATCTGCTGCTCGAGCGGGACGGTGCGACCGCGATCGTCACCATCAACCGGCCGAAGGTGCTCAACGCGCTGAACTTCGAAACGCTCGATGAGCTCCGTCGGACGATGACGGCACTCGGCGACGACAGCGAGATCCGCTGCATCATCCTGACAGGCTCCGGCGAGAAGTCGTTCGTCGCCGGCGCCGACATCAACGAGCTGGCGGCGCAGTCTCCGATCGGCGGGCGTCAACATGCACGGCTCGGGCAATCCGTATTCGACACGATTGAAACCCTCGGCAAACCGGTGATCGCAGCGATCAATGGATACGCGCTCGGCGGGGGCTGCGAGCTCGCCATGGCGTGCACCATCCGCCTTGCGGCCGACACGGCGCGCCTTGGTCAACCTGAAATCAACCTGGGGATGATTCCGGGCTACGGTGGAACGCAGCGCCTGGCCAGGATCGCCGGAACGGGGCGCGCTCTCGAGCTCCTGCTGACGGGAGATCACGTATCTGCGGCCGAGGCGCACGTCCTCGGACTCGTGAACCGTGTGGTGCCGGCCGCCGAGTTGATGGCGGAGGCGCGCAAGCTGGCGGCTGCCATTGCGGCCAAGGCGCCGCTTGCGGTTCGGTACATGCTCGAAGCCGTGTACCGCGGGATCAATCTCCCGCTCGCTGAAGCCCTGAGCCTGGAGGCGGCGCTCTTCGGACTGGTGGCGAGCACCGACGATATGCGAGAAGGGGCTCGCGCTTTCCTCGACAAGCGCAAGCCGGTGTTCAAGGGGACCTAGTGCGTCACGTCGATGCTCAGCTGCCGCTTCGTCCGGCCGGCAATGCGCGGTTCGCGCTGGTAGTCTCGCGCTTCAACGAGGCGATCACGAGCCGTCTGCTCGAGGGGGCGCGCGCGGCGCTTGTCGAGGCCGGCGCCCCCGGTGATCGCATCGCCGTGTACATGGTTCCGGGCGCGTTCGAGCTGCCCCAGGCCGCGCGGTGCGCGGCGGAAACAGGCCAGTACGAGGCGATCGTGTGTCTGGGGTGCGTCATTCGCGGAGAGACACCGCATTTCGAATACATCTCCGCGGCCGTTGCCCACGGGTTGATGGAGGCGTCAGGGGAGACCGGGGTGCCCATGGCCTTCGGTGTTCTCACCACGGACAGCTGGGAGCAGGCTGAAGCCCGCGCCGGCGAAGGCCGGGACAACAAGGGGTTCGAGGCGGCGGCCGCGGCCCTGGAGATGGCGGAACTGTTCACCTCTGTCCGGGGAGCACACCGGCGATGAAGCCGGCCGAAGCGACCGCGCGGAGACGCGCGCGTGAGGCCGCGCTCCAGATGCTCTACCAATGGGAAGTCGGGCGGACGAGCCCGGGGGACAGCATCCTGTCGTACTGGCCCGCGCAGGAAGACCCGGAGGCGCTCTCCGAGGAACATCGTGAATTCGCCAATGCGCTGGTCCGCGGTACGACCCAGCGCGTCGACGAGATCGACTCGTTGATCGCCCGGCGGGCGCAGAACTGGCGCGTGGAACGGATGGCCGTTCTCGACCGTCTGGTGCTGCGGCTGGCAACTTACGAGCTCCTGGCCGAGCCGTCGACGCCGCCGAAGGTCGTCATCAACGAGGCCCTCGAGCTGACCCGGCAGTACAGCGGGGACGAGGCCGTGGGGTTCGTGAACGGCGTGCTCGACGGGGTCCGGAAACAACTCGGCCGCGAATGATCGCGCCGCGGCAGACAACGGCACACATGTCCGACGAACACTTTCGTGAATCCGATCTCCTGCGGCAGCGGCGGGAGAACTTCCAGGAGCTCGCCCGGCTCGGCGTCGACCCCTACCCGCGGCACTTCGAACGGACCGACACCGTCGCGGAGCTGGTCGAGGCGCACTCCTGCAAGACCGGGGAGGCGCTCGAAGCCGAGCAGCCGCGCGTCCGCACCGCCGGCCGCATCCTCGCAATTCGCAGCTTCGGGAAGGCGAACTTCCTCGTGCTCTCGGACGGCCGGGAGAAGATCCAGGTCTACCTCAGGAAGGACTCGCTGCCCGAGCGCGACTTCGCGATCTTCCGGTTGCTCGACTTCGGAGATTTCGTCGGCGTCGAAGGCCGCCTGTTCCGCACCAAGACCAACGAGCTGACCATCTGGGCGTCGTCGCTGGAGTTCCTGGCGAAGTGCTTTCTGCCGCTGCCCGAGAAGTGGCACGGCCTGACGGACATCGAGATCCGCTACCGGCAGCGATATCTCGATCTGATCGTCAATCCGGACTCGCGCAAGGTCTTCATGGTGCGGAGCCGCGTGCTCACCGCCATCCGGACATTCCTGACGGGGCGCGGCTACCTCGAGGTCGAGACGCCGATGATGCAGCCGATCGCCGGCGGCGCCCTCGCCCGCCCGTTCGTGACTCACCACAACGCGCTCGACATGCAGCTGTTTCTCCGGATTGCGCCGGAGTTGTATCTGAAGCGGCTTACGGTCGGCGGGCTGGAGCGGGTCTTCGAGATCAACCGGAACTTCAGGAACGAAGGGATCTCGACACAGCACAATCCCGAGTTCACGATGCTCGAGTTCTACCAGGCGTACAGCGAGTATGGAGAGCTGATGACGCTGACCGAGGAGATGCTCTCGACCGTCGCGCGGGAAGCAATCGGCACCGATGCCATCACGTTCGGCGATCACAAGATCTCGCTGGCCCCGCCCTATCGTCGCGTGTCGCTGCGGGACGGTGCCCGGGCGGCCGCGGCGGCGCGCCTCGGAACTGAGGTTGCCGAGGCGGATCTGCGGCAGCCGGAACGGGCGGCAGCGCTGGCCGGCCGCCTCGGCGTCGAGATTCACCCGCAGTGGGGCGCAGGGAAGGTTGCGACCGAAATCTTCGAGCGGCTCAATCAGGACGCACTCATCCAGCCCACCTTCGTGTTCGACTTTCCGACCGAGGTGTCCCCGCTCTCGAAGCAGAAGCCGGATGATCCCGACACGGTCGAGCGCTTCGAGCTCTACATCGGCGGGTTCGAGGTGGCCAACGCCTTCAGCGAGCTCAACGATCCCGCGGAGCAGCGCCGGCGGTTCGAGGCGCAGATTGCCGATCGCGCGGCCGGGGACCAGGAAGCCCACGCCATGGACGAGGACTACATCCGCGCGCTCGAGTACGGGCTGCCGCCGACAGCCGGTGAAGGCGTCGGGATCGATCGGCTGGTCATGCTGCTCACCAACAGCCCCTCGATCCGCGACGTCATCCTCTTCCCGTTGATGCGGCCCCGGAGTGAATGACGCGAATGACGCAGGTGACCAGCTTCGAGTTGTTCGTCGCGCTGCGGTACCTGCTTGCGCAGCGGAAGCAGGCCTTCATCTCGCTGATCTCGCTGATCTCGGTCCTCGGTGTGGCCGTGGGCGTGATGGCGCTGCTCATCGCCCTCGCGCTGATGACCGGCCTTCAAGGCGAGCTCAGGGACCGCATCGTCGGGTCGGCGGCCCACGTGTACGTTGGCAAGGTGGGTGGTGTTACCGATCCCGAAGCCGAGATTAAGCGATTTCTCGAGGTGCCGCGCGTGCGGGGTGCCGCTCCGGTGTTGATCGGCAAGGCGATGATCTCGAGCGGCCAGACCGACGGCTTCATCGACGTGAAGGGGATTGATCCGGCACGCGAGAAGACCGTGACCCAGCTTGCCAGCGCGATGCGGTCCGGCTCGCTGGAGGCGCTCGACCGTAGCGCGGACGACATTCCGGGCATCCTGATCGGCGTCGATCTCGCCCGCGTTCTCGAAGTCCAGGTGGGCGACGATGTGCAATTAATCAGTCCGCGCGAGACGTTGAGTCCGGTCGGCCCGGTGTTTCGTCGCCGGAGTTTCCGCGTGGTCGGCATCTTCAGTCTCGGCCTGTTCCAGTTCGACTCGGAATCCGCCTTCATCCACCTCGACGTGGCGAAACGCGTGTTCGGCGAGGATTCGCCGGTGTTCATGGAGCTGCGGGTCGACGACATGTTCAAGTCGCGGGAGGTGGTCGAGGCCATCCACGAGCGGTTCGGCGCGGAGTACCAACCGCAGGAGTGGAGCGACATGAACAAGAGCCTCTTCTCGGCGCTCTGGCTGGAGAAGATGGCGATCTCGATCACCATCGGGCTGATCGTGATGGTGGCGGCACTGAACATCGTGGCGTCGCTGATTCTCCTGGTCATGGAGAAGAGCCGCGATATCGGGATCCTGAAGACCATGGGGAGTCCGGCCACCAGCATCCGACGGATCTTCATGCTCCAGGGATTGATCATCGGGCTGGTCGGCACGGCGGCTGGTGCCGTGTTCGGCTACGTGCTGATCTACATCCTCGATCACTACCAGTTGATCAGGGTGCCGGTCGATGTCTACCAGATCTCGTACATCCCGTTCAAACTGCAGCCGCTCGACTTCGCCGTCGTCGTGGCGGCCGCGATCGCGATTTGTTTCGTCGCAACGATCTATCCATCGCGCCAGGCGGCAAGGCTGGATCCGGCGCAGGCGCTGAGGTACCAGTAGGGTGGCCTTCATCGACGTCACCGGACTGACCAAGAGCTATGAGATGGCGGGCGCGCGCGTCAGCGTGCTGCGTGGTCTGGACATGAGCGTCGAAAAAGGGGAGATGGTCGCCATTGTCGGTGCCTCTGGCGTCGGCAAGAGCACGCTGCTGCACGTCCTCGGCGGGTTGGACAGCATCGACTCCGGCGAGATACGCATCGATGGGATCCGCCTCGGCGGGCTGTCGGACACCGAGCTCGTGAAGTTCCGCAATCGTCACGTCGGCTTCGTCTTCCAGTTCCATCACCTGCTGCCCGAGTTCACCGCGCTCGAAAACGCCGAGATGCCGATGCGCATTGCGAGGATGCCGGCCGAGGAGCGATTGCCCCGCGCCACCGGTCTGCTCGAGCGGGTGGGCCTGCGCGAGCGCCTGGCGCATCGTCCGGGGACGATGTCGGGAGGCGAGCAGCAGCGCGTGGCCATCGCGCGTGCGCTGGTGATGCAGCCGGATGTGCTGCTGGCCGACGAGCCGACCGGTGACCTCGACGAGCACACGGCGGACTCGCTGCACGAACTCCTGTCAGAGATGCACCGCGAGAGTGGGCTGACGTCGATTATCGCCACCCATAACCCCCGGCTTGCCGCCGCGTGCCACCGTGTCTTCAGGCTGGAGGACGGGAGGCTGAAGGAAGAGACGCATCTGAGAGCGTGACGGGAGATCAAATCCCAAGCTCCAAATCCCAAATCCCAATTTGGGAATGCCTTGGGATTTGGGATTTGGCGCTTGGGATTTGACAGAGGTCCAGAGACTATACTGCCCCATGGCCACGCGGTTGAACGTCTCGAGCGGAACGAAATGGGAGCCGGTCGTCGGGTATTCGCGCGCGGTTCGCGTCGGCCAGATTGTGCACGTTTCGGGAACAACCGCCACCGACGCCAGCGGTGAGCTCGTCGGCAAGGGCGACGCGCGGACGCAGGCAGTGCAGACGCTCAAGAACATCCGCCAGGCGCTCGAAAAGGCCGGGGCCGCGCTCGAGCATGTCGTCCGGACCCGGATCTACGTCACCAACATCCTCGACTGGGAGGCGATCGCCGAAGCGCACGGCGAGGTCTTCGCGGCGATTCGTCCCGCTACGTCGCTGGTCGAAGTCTCCCGCCTGATCGATCCCGACATGCTGGTCGAGATCGAGGCCGAAGCCATCATCCCTTCAGCGGTTTAGCGTCAGCGGCCGGAATCCGGATGAGCCCTCCATAGGGGCGTCGCGTGCCTTCCGACGTCCGTCGCGCATGCCGAAACGCGACGGCCCGGGCCGTCGTCCTAACTATTGCCTGCCTGCCTCACAGTTGACGAACGCGTATCCGATTGGTCGAAAGCCCGATCCAAGACGACGGATTTGGTCGGCCTTTAGTCAACCACCGGCTTGAATCCTTCCGAGGGACCGGTTGTCTAAACCTTGTAGAGAAGCGCATTTAGCAGCAAAAACCGATTGGCCCGAACTTGGCTTTACCGTATAATGCACCCAGGCGAAAGCCCACCCTTTAGATAGGTAAACCGGATGTTCGAACGTTACACGGAACGAGCGCGGCGGGTGCTCTTTTTCGCCCGCTACGAGGCCAGCCAGCTGGGCAGCATTTCGATAGAGACCGAACACCTGCTCCTCGGGCTGATCCGCGAAGGAAAGGGCCTCACCAGCCGCATCTTTGCCCGGTCCCACCTCTCCCTCGAAAGCATCCGCAAGGAAATCGAGGGACGCACCGTGTTCCGCGAGAAAGTTTCCACCTCGGTTGAAATTCCTTTCAGCGCTGAAACGAAGCGGGTCCTGCAGTTTGCGGCCGAGGAAGCCGATCGGCTCCTTCACAACTACATCGGGACGGAACACCTCCTGCTCGGCATCCTCCGCGAGGAGCGATCGGTCGCGGCCACCATCCTCATGGAAAAAGGGATGCGGCTGAATACCGTGCGCGAGGACATCGTCGCGCTGCTCAACGAGAAGACGACGCTCACGCGGGTGAAGGAAACTCCGCTGCTCGCCGAGTTTTCGCGGGATCTCACCGAGGCGGCGATGAAGAACCAGCTCGATCCGCTGGTCGGCCGTCACCTCGAGGTCGAGCGGGTGCAGCAGGTGCTCTGCCGGCGGACGAAGAACAACGCCGTCCTCATCGGGGAACCCGGCGTCGGCAAAACGGCCATCGTCGAGGGGCTGGCTCAGAAAATCGTCTTCGGCGACGTGCCGCACTTCCTCGCCGACAAGCGGATCCTGGCGCTCGACATCTCGCTGATCGTCGCGGGGACGAAGTATCGCGGCCAGTTCGAAGAACGCCTCAAGGCGATCATGAAGGAGCTGACCGAGAACCCGAACATCATCGTGTTCATCGACGAGCTGCACACGCTCGTTGGTGCGGGGTCAGCGGAAGGATCGCTCGACGCGGCCAACATCCTGAAGCCGGCGCTGTCGCGCGGCGAGATCCGCTGCATCGGCGCGACGACCCCGGCCGAATATCGCAAGTACATCGAGAAGGATCGGTCGCTCGAGCGGCGCTTCCAGGCCATCAAGGTCGATCCGCCGTCGGAGAAGGAAACGATCGAGGTGCTGACCGGCGTCAAGGATCGCTACGAGACGTTCCATCACGTGGAGTACACGTCCGAGGCGCTCGAGGCGGCGGTCTATCAGTCGAACCGCTACATCACCGACCGGTTCCTCCCGGACAAGGCGATCGATCTGATTGACGAAGCCGGCGCGCGCGCCAAGCTGCGCGAGGCGGGCTACAGCGAGGAGTTCGGCGAGATCAACCGCAGCATCCGCGTCGCCGTCGAACAGATGGAGAACGCGGTCTCGGAGAAGAACTTCGAGAAGGCCCAGTTCTATCGCGAGCAGGAAGTGCAGGCGCGCGAGAACCTGCAGTTCGTCCGCGAGCGGTTCGACGTCAAGTCCAGCTCACGCCGCGTCGTCGTCGGAAAACCCGAGATCGACGAGGTCGTGTCGAAGTGGACCGGCGTCCCGCTCACCTCGATCAATCAGGATGAGGGCAATAAGCTCCTGCGGATGGAGGACGAGCTGCACAAGCGCGTCATCTCGCAGGAGACCGCTATCTCGGCCCTGTCCCGGGCGATTCGGCGCTCCCGCGCGGGGCTGAAGAATCCGAACCGTCCCGTGGGCAGCTTCGTGTTCCTCGGTCCGACCGGCGTTGGCAAGACCGAGCTGGCCCGGGCGCTCGCGAACTTCCTGTTCGGCAGCGACCACGCGCTGATCCGCTTCGACATGTCCGAGTACATGGAGAAGCACTCGGTGTCGAAGCTGATTGGCTCACCGCCGGGGTATGTCGGCCATGAGGAGGGCGGGCAGCTCACCGAAAAGGTCAAGCGCAACCCCTACTCCGTCGTCCTGCTGGACGAGGTCGAGAAGGCGCACCCCGACCTGTTCAACATCCTGCTGCAGGTGTTCGAAGACGGCCACCTGACCGACGGGCTCGGCAACCGGGTGAACTTCAAGAACACCATCATCATCATGACGTCGAACATCGGCGCCCGCTTCATCCAGAAGAAGGCGTCGCTCGGGTTCCAGGCGGCGGATGCGGGTGCGGTCGCCCGCAGCGTCAACGACATGGTGCTCGGAGAGGTCCGCAAGACGTTCAATCCCGAGTTCATCAACCGGATCGACGAGATCATCGTGTTCGAGGCGCTGTCCGACGACGATCTGCGGACGATTACCCGCCTGCTGGTCAAGCAGGTGAACGACAACCTGGTGGATCGGAAGATTCACCTCGAGCTGGCGCAGGACGTGGTGGACTGGATCATCGAGCAGACCTGCAAGGACCGCTCGTATGGCGCCAGGCCGCTCCGCCGGGCGATCCAGCGCTACATCGAAGACCCGCTCTCGGAGGAGCTCATTCGGGGCCACCTCAAGGGGGGCGACATCGAGGTCTACCTCGACGCCGGCGTCCTGGCATACCGGTCAGCCGGTCATGCCGCGGCGGACGGCCGCCGGCTGGCCTGAACCTGTCTCGCCGAAGCTGCGGGGCGGAGTTGCCGGCAGCGAAGGCGGACGGCCGTAAACTGGCCTCGGACGTCTAACATCCGATAGAATCATGGCTTGGCCACTGTCCGGACGGGCCGTCCGTGGGTGGCCCGGCCCCGCACCATTGAACCGCTGGGGCCGCGACCCTGTGTTTCTCTCCGACCTATGCGATTGTTCGTAGTTTGTCTCGCGGTCATTCTGGCCGCGGCTGAGGCGCGTGCGCAGACACCGCCCGCGCCATCGGCGCAGCCGGCGGTTCCACTCCCCGCCACGATGTGCAATCTGCAGGTGCCGGCGCCGGCCAAGCTGCCGCCCGCCGGGACCGGGCCCTATACGTACATCATCATCCCGTGCTTCGAGAAACAGGGCGGCATCCCGGTCGTGGACGCGCAGACCTACCTCTTCTACATGGAGATGGTGAACCGGCGCAGCCGTCCGAGCGAGAACATCTGGGTTCCCTATAACGACGAGACCGAGCAGGCAATCGTCGCCGACTTCAGGCGCCTCTGGGCCACCAACTTCCTCGACGACCTGAGCATCGAAGTCCGGGACGTCCGGTTCGAGAACGGCGTCATCGGCAAGGTGATCCTCTACGACATGGAGGAGCGCCAGCGGGTCAAGATCGTCGACTACCTCGGGTCCGACAAGGTGGACCAGCAGAAGATCGAAGAAGAGCTCCGCGACAAGGGCATCCAGATCCGTCTCGATTCGTTCATCGATCCGGGCCTGATCCGCCGCGTCGCCGGGATCGTTCGCGAGCTGTACGCCACCAAAGGCTACATGTTCGCCGAGGTCAAGCCGGAGGTGAAGGAAGTCGAGGGCGCCGCGAAGACGGTGCACGTCACGTTCAACATCTCCGAAGGGCCGAAGGTCAAGATCCGCGAGCTCGAGTTCGTCGGCAACCAGAAGATCAGCGATCGCGCGCTCTCGAAACGGATGAAGGAGAACAAGGGCCCGGGCATGTTCTCGTTCATCCTGCCGAAGGGCACCTACAAGGAAGACAAGTTCGGCGAGGACGCGGACAAGATCGTCGAGTACTACCGCGACAACGGCTACATCGCCGCCCAGGTCGGCCAGCCCGATTTGAAGGTCCTCGAGGACGAGGAGGACGGCAAGACCCGCTGGGTGCAGCTGCGCGTGCCGGTCACCGAGGGCGACCGCTACAAGATCGGCGACTTCAACTTCGAAGGCAACACCGTCGTCAAAGACGAGGCGCTGAAGGGGCTGTTCCAGTTCCAGCAGGGCGAGTACTACAGCGAGAAGAAGATCAAGAAGAGCCTGGACAAGGCCCGCGAAATCTACGGCGCGGGTGGCTACTACGAGTTCGTGGCCTTCCCGGATCTGAAGCCGCGGAACGTGGCCAACGGCAACGGCTCCGCTGGTCCCGCCGCGCCCGCTGCCGCGAAGGCCGACGCGCCGGCGGTGGTCGACGTGACCATGAAGGTCACCGAAGGCAAGCAGTACTTCGTCAACCGGATTACCTTCACGGGCAACACGACCACCCGCGACAACGTCATCCGGCGCGAGATTCGGCTGCTCGAAGCCGGGGTGTTCAACACCGAGGCGCTGAAGTACAGCATCAAGCGTCTCAATCAGCTCGGGTACTTCAAGGCGCTCGAAGGCGATGCAATCCAGGTCGAGAAGACGCCTGGCGCCGACAACAAGGTCGACCTCTCACTGAAGCTCGAAGAACAAAACCGCAACCAGCTGACGTTCGGCGCCGGCGTGTCTCAGTTCGACGGGTTCTTCGGACAGCTCGCGTTCCAGACCTCGAACTTCCTCGGACGCGGCGAGACGTTCACGATCTCGGCCCAGGCCGGCAACCGCGCCAAGAACTACCAGCTGGCGTTCACCGAGCCGTTCCTGTTCGACAAGCCGATGACCGCCGGGGTCGATCTCTTCATCCGCGAGATCCGCTGGCCCGGCCAGTTCACGCAGGCGTCGGCCGGCGGCAACCTGGTCTACGGGTTCCAGACCGGCGACTTCTCGCGCATGTATCTGAACTACAGCCTCGAGCAGGTGAAGGTGAAGGACCTGAACCCGCTCTACCTCGACCCGCTCGTGATCGGGCGGAATCCGTTCCTGCAGGACTCGCTGCTGATCGGCCAGGGCGGCCGCCGGACCATCAGCAAAATCTCGCCGAGCTGGGTGTTCAACACGGTCGACCAGCCGATCTTCCCGACGAGCGGCACGCGCTACACCTTCTCCTTCGACTACGCGGGCATCGGCGGCAACACCAATTTCGTCAACCCCCGGGTGGAAGGCATCTGGTACCGCCCGATCAACCGCCGGACGTCGCTCGGCTTCCGCGCGCAGGCGGAATACATCCGGCCCTACGGCAGCACGCGCGAGCTGCCGATCTACGAGCGGTTGTATCTCGGCGGCGAATACAGCATGCGGGGCTTCGACATCCGCACGGTCGGCCCGCGCGATCC
>Ga0111538_10000205_pt1 | contig 71747 bp, 63 predicted proteins | sample SoiMethybrSBSTD1_FD_79669 | JGI IMG/M metagenome (GOLD analysis project Ga0111538, IMG submission 79669) | Bulk soil microbial communities from a Populus tree surrounding site in Tennessee, USA - Soil MetaG P. TD hybrid SBSTD1 (version 2)... | ecosystem: Environmental > Terrestrial > Soil >...
CCCATCGACGATGATCGTCACGTCAGCGAGCAGGTCGAGGTCGAGCCACGGATTCTCGGCGGGCTCGCGCGGCGTGGTCCCGATGTCCGCTGCGTGCGCACCGGAGACGACGAGCAGCAGGGTAGACATGTGAAGTTCCTTCTGCGACGCAAGATATGTGCATGCGTGGCGCACAGACAGCTTTCGTCGAATGAATCGACGCTTTGATGGCGGCTGTCCGGATGGGGGCAGGAACGTCAGGAAAGCTGTGATCAGTGTAACGCGAACCATGCGTGGCCACGGAGCCATTTCCGCTCAGCGATATGCGACCGAGGAATCGCGCCGATCGCCGACGGACGTGCCGCTGAGACCCATCGACGCGGTCGAGCCGCGAATCGGATGTGCCGAAACGCGACCATCAAGAGACCATGTTAACGTTTGGCGTTCGACGCACACTCGAAAGAGCTGACGCATGACGCTGCAAGGACCTGTGCTGGTCGGGACAGACCTGTCTCCGGCATCTGACGAAGCGCTCCGTCAGGCTGCGAGCCTCGCGACCGGGCTCGGCAGCCGGTTGATCGCCTGCCACGTCGTTCCCGAATTGATCCCTGACGGATCAGTACTGTTCACCGAGTTCCGTCGCACGAACGCCAACGTCAACGATTCAATCGTCGCCGCGGCGCGCGCAGCGGTTGACCAGCAGGTGAACACCGTCCTTGGCGTTGATAAGACTGTCGACGTGATCCTCGAATCGGGTACGCCGCATGTCGGCTTGCTCCGGCAGGCAGATGAGACGGGATCTGGCGTCGTCGTGACCGCCCCGGGCGCTGTCGCACTCGACGTCGTGCGCCATGCGTCGAGGGCCGTGCTCATCGCGCGACCCTCGCCACAGGGCCCGGTCGTTGGTGCGACGGACTTCTCGGATCCATCGCAGCCTGCCTTGCACACTGCCGCCGCAGAGGCGCGTCGCCGTCGATCGGCGCTCCATCTGCTACACGCCTTCGACATCGGTCTCTTCACACTGGGCGAATCGCCGGCCGCCGCAATGCCGTACCTCGCGGGCAGTTCAGCGATCGCGCTGGAAGGGCTGGACAATCTGCGTGCGCTCGCCAAGGAGCGGTTGGAAGCCGCGCTCCGGGAAGTCGATCTACCCGGAGAGACCGCGGTCATCGCGGGATTTGCAAAGGATGTGATCGTGCACTACGCGGAATCAGTCCGCGCCGAACTGGTAGTCGTCGGCACGCACGGCCGCAGCGGTCTGTCGCGGTTGACGCTCGGCAGCACTGCCGCATCGGTCATCGAATCGGCGCCGTGTGCAGTGCTCGTCGTCCGATTGGGTGTCCGCTGAGAACAACTTCATCGGATCGGACTGTCGCACACATGATTGCGCGCCTGTATCTACGCGCGTGAAAGGTCGATATGACCGGACTGAACGGCAAAGTGGCGATCGTCACAGGAGGAGGGTCCGGGCTCGGCGAAGCAATCGGGAAGGCGCTTGCACGTGAAGGTGTCAGGGTTGTGCTGTCCGACATAAACCTTCAAGGCGCCGAGAGAGTCGCGAAGGAAATCATAGGAAGCGGCGGCACCGCAAGCGCAGTACGGCAGGACACCGCTCGATCGGAGGACTCCGACCGAGTTGTGAGCCACGCGATCGCGACCTACGGCGCACTGCATTACGCCGTCAACAACGCTGGCGTCGGGGGTGCCCAGGCGCCTGCCGGTGACGTCGATCTCACGGACTGGGACCGAGTCATCAACATCAATTTGAATGGCGTTCTGTATGGTATGCGTTATCAGATCCCGGCAATGCTGAAGGCCGGAGCACGAGGCTGCGCGATCGTGAATATGGCTTCGATTCACGGCACGGTTGCGGCGATCGGCAACGGAGCCTACACCGCCGCCAAACACGGCGTCGTCGGATTGACCAAGAACGCAGCGGCCGAGTACGGCCCGCAGGGTCTCAGGATCAACTGCGTGGGTCCGGCCTACATCGAGACGCCGCTGCTGGCAGCGCTCTCCGACAATCAACGCAACGCGCTCATTGCACGTCACCCTCTCGGCAGGCTTGGGCGGCCCGACGAGGTTGCACCGCTGGTTTGTTTTCTTCTCTCTGACGACGCGTCGTTCATCACGGGCGGTTATTACCTCGTGGACGGCGGTTACACCGCTGTGTGATCAGAACAACGCCACGTCGTAACGGAATCGTCGCGTTCGCTCGTACTTGATCTCGAAAGTTGTGACGTATCGCGGCAATGTGAAATAAAGCAGCTGCCGTCGTCGATGACACTCGTCACCCAGATGCTCCCGCCCTGCGCGTTCGCGATGCCTATCGCAATCGCAAGCCCGAGACCCGTTCCCTTATACGGCAACCGCTCGCTCCGCCAGTGCGGTCGTAAAGAACGTCCACACCTCTTTGCCCGCCGCTCGCATGCCGATTACGCCGCCGCGCGTTCCCCGGCCTCAACTGTTCTCGCGACCGCCGCGCTGATCGGTACGGCGAGCATTGGGAAAGTGGCATCGCGCAACAGAGTGCCCGTCTTGCCGAACAGGCGGCTGCCGACGCGATTGCGGTTGCGTCCGCCTATGACCAGCAACGGGTTACTCAAACCTCGCGCGGCGCGCAGGATCTCTTCGGTCGGTTGTCCCACGGCCACGGCGGTGGTGACGCGGGTCCGGTGGGAGGGTGGAACAAGAAAGCGCAGCTTGTCGAGCGCCACGGCGCCCTGGTCGCGATAGTACTCGCGCGCTGGGATCCAGACGGACTGCCGTTGCTGCCGATTGTCCGGCCTCGGAACGACGTGCAGCAGCGTCAGAGGTCGCCAGCCGCTCGAAGCGAAACGCAGTGCTTCGCTGATGGCGGCGTGAGACGTGGGCGAGAAGTCAACCGCGCACAGAATGTTCTCGATGGTCCCGTCAGACGTCCCCAGTTTCGGCACGATCAGCGTCGGACAGGGTGCATCCCTCAGAACCTGCTCGGCGACCCAGCCGGAGAGGCCGCGACGCCGTTCCTTGCGGCTCATGCCGATGACGACGACGTCCGGCCGGCGCGTGCGTGCGTGGTGCAGGATGGTCTCGGTCACGTACCCACGCTGCACATCAACGCGCACCTCCACGCCGGCGGCTTCGGCGAGCGAACGGAGCTGACGGAGGAAATCCACGCGCTCCGTCGCGCCGCGATTGAACGACAACTCTGGAGAGGCGGCATGCAGCAGCGAGAGTCTCGCGCCAGAGTTGCGCGACACAGTCAGCGCTCGCGAGAACACGCGCGGACCGTCCTCGTTGATGTCCACAGCACAGAGCACGTGCGACAGATGGGTCACCACGATCCTCCCGTTGACCAATGCGAATGATTCGTGTCACCTGGTCTAGTTGCAACGTTCACTCCCACATCGACCGCGGAAATCCTGCGTCTTTGTGCCGGCTCGCCGAGACCTTCCTTTCAATCTGAAATGGTGTTCTCCACCTTGAAAGGCGGATTCTATGCGTCGAAACCAGCAGGCGGCTGTTTCGGCGCATGCACGCACCGGAGTCGATTAGTAGGTCGGATCGAGCCTTGCCTGAGGGAGGGTTGAGCAGCGGCTCTGCGGCGGAGCCTGTGGACCCCTTGCGATTACTCTGCCGACGCAGTGTACCAATGTTTAGAGAAGGTTCTCATGCGAATCGATGTCCAAGACGGTGTGTACGGGGATCAGACCCGCGCCTACGCCGAGTACCGGATTTTTTCGACACTCAAGAACTTCGGCGATATCGTGCGGCAGGCGACGGTGACGCTGACACCGAGCGAGAGCACCGCCGATGCGCGTGACGAGGCCGTGGTCGTCTGTCGGGTCACGATCCACATGACGCACGACCGCCGCGCCGAGGCAGCGGCCACGGGGCGGCATCCGTACGGAGCGATCGACCGTGCGGCACAGCGGGTTGAGTTGTTGATGAAAAAGAACGGTGGAAGCGTCGATGCGGACGTCACTTCATGAAGGGAGAAGCAGACAACTTTGGCTGCTCCGCGGGCAACGCTATTCTTTCGAAAGGAGTGAGAGGAGAATCGGACCACATGCACGTCCCGGCTCATCCCGAGCTCGCACGCCTCCAGCTGGCGGAGCTGCTGGACTTCCGACCTGACCTTGGAGTCATCCCTCCACGAGCAGCGCGTTGTCATCCTCAGTGCCGCCGCCATGGGACTGCTGCGCAAGGAGCTGATTGACACGTTCGGAGCGGACATCGCGGTTGATTCCCTGTATGCGCAACGAATACGAGCAGTTGGCAGGCCTGGCGCTGACTGTGCCCCAGGCCGCGTGCCTCTGGAACGCTGACGAGTACACATGCACTTCGGCGTTTCAGGCGCCGGTCCGTGTCGTTAATTACGACAACCTGCGCGTCGTGCTGGTCGCTTTGCAAGCCGGCAGCCATATCCCGAGCCACCAGCCTGAAGGATATGTTCCGATCCAGACGTGCGAGGTCGGATCCGGCTTCGCGCGGGGGCGCGCACATTCGACCTTGGGGCCGGAAGTCTCGTCGCCCCCAACCACGAAGTTTCGCATGACGTAGACGCGCTCGAGGAGAGCGCGTTTCTGCTGACGATCGGGCAAGCCCGCGGTCAGGACCACACGCCTTGCGTTGAGCGCGTCTGAACCGCCGCGTTCGGATTGCGGCAGGCCCTTCTTGGTTTGGCTCGGTCTGTTGTTACCCGGGTTGTTCCCGCAGGTAGGCACCGTTTGCGCTGCGCTTGAGGAAACGGCGCTGCCTCAGGGCGGCCAGCGCCACCTTGCATGTCGCGAGGTCGAGGCCCAGGAGGCGTTTTGCCTGCGACACGGTCAGCACCAGTCCCGGCATCTCACGGTATTCCGCTTCGATTCGGTGTACTGCGTGTTGGACGTGTGCACAGAGTCGTGACGCGGGAATGCGAATTCGGTCCTTCTCGTCGGCGCCTGAGGGCATGTGCGTCTCCTCAGGGCGGTGCGGCAAGAGCGGTGCCGTGCCGATCTCCCGTTTCGCCCAACGCATTTCAAACCACGGCAGACATCGTCCTTCAACGCGAAACGGGCCACTTCAATTTGAAACGCTTGGGAGGGTTCATCGTTCGACCGGAGCATGCTGCTTCACGCATTTATTGCAGCCATCGATGGCATCCGCGTTGCGGTAGCGGACAGTCTGATGTCGTTACCACTAGACGGGCAGAAACTCACACAGGCGGAATACGACGCCAGCTCAGGGCGATGGATGTCTCTTACGCCCATCTGCTGAAGGTGCTTGCCGCCGCCGTACCTTCATCGAATCGGTGAGCATATGCGTCGACGTTCTCCAGCCAATCGCTCGCCGATGTGTTGGCCTGTTTGACGATGGCACGCCACCACCAGGCGGCGGTGCCGCAGCTGCAATCGCTGGAGCCCTTGGCTGCTCGGTCCTGATCGGCGCTGCGCGAATGTCAACGAGCACCAGGCGGCCGCCCGAGCAGGCGACCGAACTCGCTGCCGCGGCCACGATGCTGCGCGAATCGGGGGGAGCATCTACTTGGACTGGCGGAGGAGGACCGTGAGGCGTTCGGACGACTACTCGCGGCACACCGACAGCCGCGCGGAGACGGTGAAGAACGGCGACGACGGCAGGAAGCCATTCAGCTCGCCGCAAAACCGCCACCAGTGTACCGCTCGAGATGATGGTGGTGTGTCGGCAGGCACTGACGGCGGCAGTGTCGGTCGTAGCCCGTGCGGCCGTTACGAGTAAGGGTGAAATCGCGGTAGGCGTGAAGTTGCTGAGGGCGGCGTTTCATAGTGCCTGACGTGCATCGCGCCGAATCCCTCCGAAGTCGATGACCGCGACTTCGCCACGCATGCCACCAGTCGACAGCGACTCCTCGAAGCGAGTGTCGCGGACGACTGCGGGACAATCCGCGCCATGGGGATAGCGGCGATCCCTGCTGAGAACGCAAGGATTCCGAAAGGTGACACTGTCACCCCGCGGGCCGTCGGCACACGTGCAGGTGCGAAGGGAGAGATCGATGCACATCGTGAACGCGCAGGTCCTTGCAGAATGGAACACACTGAGCGACGAACAGGTCGTCCGGCAGGTCATCGACGGCCAGACCGCCCTGTTCGAGCTGCTGATGCGGCGGAACAACGGGCGGGTATACCGGGCCGCACGCGCCATTGTCCGGGACGAGGCTGAAGCCGAGGACGTGATGCAGCAGGCCTACGTCAACGCCTACGCCAACCTTCGGCAGTTCGGCGGCCGAGCCCGGTTCTCGACCTGGCTCGTGCGGATTGCGATCAACGAGGCGCTGGCACGCGTACGCCGTCACGGATGCAGTCAGCCACTCGACGAAAACGTGGTCGACGTGGAGACCGTGACGATGAAGCGTCCGACGGCTGATCCCGAGCGTCAGGCGCTGTCTGGTGAGCTGAGAGCGCTTCTGGAGTGTGCGATTGACGACCTCCCGGCCGGCGCCCGCGAAGTGTTCGTCCTCCGAGAGGTTGAAGGCCTGAGCACGACCGAAACCGCCTCAATGCTTGACGTCAGCGAGGACGTGGTCAAGACGCGGCTCTCGCGGGCGCGATCCGCGCTGCGTCGTGTGCTCGCAGCGCGTACCGGCATCGCCGCTGGTGACGCGTTTCATTTCTACCGGCCGCGGTGCGACAGGCTCGTCCAGCGAGTGATGAATATCATCGCTGGCTAACGGTGTTGCACAGTTTTGACCAACGCGTAAAACGCCACCGACACACCGACGGCCAACCCGACGAGCAGGAACCAGGGGCCAGTCGCCAACCAGCGGTCAAGCGCGTATCCGGTGCCGCCCATGAGGAGGATCGCGCCGATTACCCCGTAACTGGCAAACATCACTGATTCGTCGGTGTCCCGATGATCCGTCGGCATAGGTTCATCAGGCTTGGAAGAGCGCGTAGGCGCGCACTGCTGTCACGTTCGCTGCCGCGCTTTCATGACGCCGTCAGTTCCGACGATCTCGCTGTGTCTTTCATGCTGAGGAGATGCCCGACATCGCACCAGAAGGGCGTAACAAACGCCGCGCCGAACGTCCGCGCTGAGCGCGAGCGCGCTGCCGATCATACGGATCGGCAAGCTATCTTTCGCCTGACACTTGGCGAGCAGCTGTGGACGCCGACCTGAGCCTGCTCAGGCAGACGTGCGGCCACAATAAAAGCACAGTACGATGTTGCGCACGTGCAGGACCGTGACACCGCCGCACGAAGTCCAGGAGCGCCGCTCGTCGAGCCGCGCTCCACGCGTATCGGAGCCGGACTCGACTCTCGAAGCAGGCAGAATGATGAACGCTCGAATTGCTTACGGACAAGTGGCCGCAGATCTCCGACCGATGCTGACGTCCTTGGAGAATTACGCGCTGCGAGGCGGACTGGAGCGCACACTTCTCGAGCTGATCAAACTGCGCACTTCGCTGATCAATGGCTGCGCGTATTGCGTCGACATGCACACAAAGATTGCGCGATCCCTGGGCGAGACTGAACAGCGCTTGTATGCCGTTTCTCTCTGGCGTGAAACGTCCTTCTACTCCGAGCGCGAGCGCGCCGCGCTCGCCTGGACCGAAGCCGTAACCCTCGTCAACGTGGACCAGGTGCCGGATGACGTCTACCAGGTGGCGCGAGCGCAATTCGCCGAAGAGGAACTCGTGGAGCTCACTGTGGCAATCGTCGCTATCAACGCCTGGAACCGTGTTGCGCTCGCCTTTCGAGCAGTACCCGGGACGTTTGAATTGAACGGTTCGCGACGAGCGACGGATGGGTCTGCGATCCACCGTCCGACGTGACACGGCATCAAGGGTGGGCTGCACCGTCACACCAGCTGCATCACGGGCTGATTTCGCTCGCCTGACCTCATCCGCTATACGGCGTGGCACCGAGAAGGGAGGCGACAGTAATTGCGGACGCGACGATCAGAATCGAATGATGACGCTCAACCGCCACCGGATCTTCGTTGCCCCAACCCTTATAGTGCCGCGGCGCGGATGAGACTTCCGGAGGAAGTTGCCCGAGAAATAGTCGACTCTTAGCCGCTCTTATGCAATCCGAGTTGGTTTCTCCGCTTTGACATACACGCGAGTTCCCCACGGGTCAGACGTCCGCACTCCATCGGGTGCCTCGTGCAGCGGGTAGCCGGCGCTGCGCAGCCTTTCGCCGATGTGCTTGGTGTGCCTATGTTCCGGAACCACGAGTTCCCACTCCAGGAGCTTCGCCTCGTCCGCGCCGGCTGAGGGGCCTGGCGACCAGGTGTTCGTCCCGAGATGATGGTGATACCGGCCGGCGGAGAAGAACAGCGCGCCTGAATAACTCCATACCGTTACGTCAAAGCCCAGCGCGCCGTGATAGAACGCCTTCGCCGCGGACAAGTCGCCCACGTGCAGGTGCACATGTCCGATCGTCGTACCGTCGGGCGCGCCAGACCAGTCCCTGACCCCTCCAGCGTCGATGAGATCGGCGAGATCAAGCGGGTCGGTGGTCATCACGAGCTCTTCACCTCGGTACGCCCAGGAAGTACGCGGCCGGTCCGCATAGACCTCGATCCCGAGCCCGTCAGGATCGCTCAGGTACAACGCTTCGCTCACCGCGTGGTCCGCCATCCCGGGCCGCAATCCAAGTCGGAGGACGTGCGCTGCAAATCGACCGAGGGCCGATCGGTCGGGCAAGAGAACGGCGAAGTGGAACAGGCCGAATCTCCCACGCCGCGGCACCGCCGCAACACCTTTCTTCTCGACGAGGTAAATGAGCGGCGCCGTGCCTCGTACACCAAGCGCAGCTCGGTCGGGACCGCGTTGCAGCACGTCCATGCCGAGCACAACCCTGTAATACTCGACCGAGCGCTCCCAATCGCTGGTCTGCAGGTGAACCGCGCCGACGCGAGCCTGCTCAGGCAGCCCTTCGGCCGCATCACCATGGAGCTCGGAAGCGTCCTCAACTTGCGTACTCATCAGTTCACCCCTTGCCCTCGATATATGGCAGGACCGTGCCGCCTTCGAGGTCAGCCGGAAGGCGGAGCGTCCATTTACGATGCAAGGCCGAAACTTACCGTGACGGTCAGGACGAACCGTTCTGTCTGCCCGTTGAGAAGCAACGGCGCATAGACCCATTGGCGCACGGCGTCGATCGCGGCCTTGTCGAGGAGCGGCACGGACCGAAGGACCGTGACATCCTCAACGCGGCCGTCCCGGCCGACAGTGGCCTCGAGGATCACCACGCCTTCGATTTGTGCGTTGACAGCAATCGGCGGATACACGGGCGGCACCCGTTTCACGAGCGCCGGTGCTTGAATCTGTCCGCCCGTCCGCACCGGTGCCTTTGGAGCAGGAGGCAGTGGTATGACGTCCGCAATTCCTCCGACAACGCCGCCGATGACGCCTCCCGGGACGCCACCGGGAACACCGCCGGCAACACCATCGATGCTGTCGAAGTCGGTTGCGCCCTCGCCGTCACCTGTCACATCGACGGCCGGCGGGAGCTGGTCCGGGACGACGACGGGTGCTCGCGCGATCGGTCGTGGCGTCGGTACAGAACGCTGCACAACCGGCGACGGCTTGCGGGCGGCCACGGGTGGAGGCGGCGGTGGCGGTGGCGGCGGTGCGGCAGCGACCACGTAGGTCAGGACCTCGTTGGGCAGGGGCGGCAAGCGATCGGTCGTGAAGAGCAGCGTCAGCACGCCGATGGCACCGACGGCAAGCGCGTGCACCGCCCACGAGATCACCAGTGGCGCGATGTCGCGGCCCGTGGCGGTGCGATGGCCCTTGACGATCAAATCGAACATGTCCGTCCTCCTTCGGCCCTCACTGCGTCACCTAGCTGCCTGCTAGGTCATGGTGTTCGTGAAGTTTTCTATGAAGGCGCGTTCTCTCTGGTTAGGGCAACTTGCGCGCCAGCGAAGGTCCGCGCCAATAGGGCGCAGGCGCCGGATGGCTCATTTCACGATGACCAAGACGCTGAAATGGTATTTCACTGTGAAATGTTTCTCGACGATGCTCATCCTTATAAACGCCTAATGAATTAGGACTTACGCAGCTTTCCCGTTGGTCCGCGAGTTGCCCTATTCGTAGGTGGGGCACCGATCAGCTGTCCGCGGCCCCATTGGAGAATTCATGCTGAACCGCCAACTCATTCTCGTAGCAATCGATCACGCAACCGACATGAAGCGCGCAATCGATGTCGCACATCGTGTCGCGAAGGAGCGCGGGGCAGACGTGGACGTCATCCAGATCCTGCCCCGCAGGGGAGTGCGTTTTGACGATCGCCCGGGTGTGCGGCCTGTCGAGTCTCACGACAGTAGCGTCAGCATGGGAGCGCGGCTCGCATCGATGCTGCGATCTGGCGATCACGACGGAGTGCACGTTCGAAGTGTCACGCTGCGAGGCACGCCGGAGCAGGTCATTCCCGCGTATATCCAGCTGCATCAAGCGACGCTGCTGGTGGTCCAGCGCGACTATGGGAGCTCGCGGTTCTGGCGAAACGGCCGCGTGGTCGACGACCTGGCGCGTCAGTCGCCCGTACCTCTGCTCGTACTGCCGAAGCGAGAGAGGTTTCAGCGAGATCGCGAAGTCCGTCGCATTCTCGCACCCGTCGACTTCTCAATCGCCTCCGCGGTCGCGCTGAGAACCGCCGCGAACCTGTCACGCCGGCAAGGCGCACGAGTGACCGTTGCGCATGCGCTCACGGATGTGCCTCGGCACATGGTCTTCAGCGGTAGCGAGGCCTGGGAAGTGACTCGGCGGCTGGCGGCGCAGCTCGACGCCGTTGCGGGCCGCCTCCGCCGGAAAGCTGCTTTCCTGAGGCTGAACGACTTCGATACGGAGATTGCGACCGGCGATGCCGAGCGCGCCATTCTCGAAATGGCGGCACGTACGGACGCCGACTTGATCGTGATGGGAGTTGCGCACCGCTCGTGGCTCGATCGCATGCTGTTCGGATCCACCCTGCGGCGCGTGCTGCGGCGATCGACGGTCCCGGTTCTTGTCGTTCCCGTGGTCGCTGGTGCTTACAGATGGCCAGACGAACGCGGCTTCAATCAGCTCGGCAGCAGCGTCTGGGCTGAGTTGGGGGCGGGCTGGACAGCTGCGTGACGGATGCAAGATAGAGTTCTGGTCACATGGAGGTCACGTCCTTTACCCGCCACATGTCGGACGACACCGGGACGGCCCGATCCTTCGCTCAAGGAGGGAGTGCATGTGTTGCCGCACTCGGCGAGGCCGCGAATAGCGGGCGGGTGCTAGCGGCCGCAGATGACGCAACAGCATTGAACCACGCCGACAGCGCAGATCTGTTTACCGAAATCTCGCGCGGTATCGACACGTCCCTTCCACGATGAGAAGAGTTATGGACACCAACCCAAACGAAACCGGCTTCATCGCCTACCCAACCAACCGCGTCGTTGGCACGATCGCGGCGGCGGAGCACGCTGACGCCGCAGTGAAAGCCTTGGTGGAAGCTGGCTTCGATACACAGTCCATCGACGTGCTCCATGGCGAGAGAGATCTGAACCGCCTGGACCCGACTGGCGCAGAGCATGGAGTGCTCGAGCGGCTGCAACGAGCACTGATTCGCACGGGCGGCCCAGCTGAAGAGTACCAGCGCCTCATGCACCATGTGGACGACGTCCGCGCCGGACGCTTCGTCATAATGGTCCTCGCGCCAGAACGGGAGCGTCGCACCATCGCGGCCGACATTCTCGACACGCACGGCGCGGAGTTCGTCGGCTTCTATGGAAAGTGGGCATGGCAGGGGCTCAAACCAAGCGGCGCTGCGGGTGCGCATGCGAATCAGCCTGAAGACATCCCGCGGCTCTTCGCGGCGGCATGGAACAAGAGAGATCCCGATGCGCTTGCGTCATTGTTCGATTCGGATGCCGAGTTCGTGAGCGTCACCGGGCTGTGGTGGCACGATCGCGCGTCCATCCGCCAGGCGCACGCCTATGGGCTCGAGCGCATCTTCAATGCGTCGACTCTGGCGGTTGGCGAACTCCGCCTCAAGCGGTTGTCGGACGACGTGGCGATTGTTCACGCAGCAATGACGCTGGATGGTCAAACGGCGATTGCAGGGATTCGACAGCCAGGGTCGAGGAGGACGATCTTTTCGTTTGTGGCTCACAACGTGGGCGACCGGTGGATGTGCGCGTCGGCTCACAACACTGACGTGGTGCCCAACATGGACACGAATGTAGTGGACGAGGACGGGATGTTTCGGGCAGCGAATTATCGAACCGGCCAGTTATCGCGCTGAGCACCTCGGGGTGACGAGCGCCAGGCTCGGATGCAACATCAGTCGCTCGCCCAAATGGTGGGCGGCCGCGGACGTCGCGTTTGGCATCACGATCGCGAACTCGTCTCCACCCCATCGCGCACCCAGGTCGGACGCGCGGAGAGTGGCTCGCACGGATTCCGCGACCCGCCGGATCGCAGCATCACCGGCGGCATGGCCGTGCCGATCGTTTATTCCCTTCAATCCATCCACGTCGAGTACCAGCAACGACACGGGAGTGGCGTAACGCGAACCTCGACGGATCTCATCGGTCAGCCGTCGCTGTAAGGCACGTCGGTTTGCCAATCCGGTGAGCGGATCGGTGTCGGAGAGTTCCGCGAGGCGGTCCGTTCTCCGGCCGAGGAGGTAGCCGAGGCAGCCCTGGATCAGGGCCGTTGTGACCAGCACGTATAGGTACATGGCACGTTGCTGCAGCAGCTCGTTCGCGATTGGCTGGATGTCCTGCATCTCACGCACGACGAGCAGGCCGGCCAACTCACCCACCGAGAGGAGAGTGCCAGCTATGGCGTACCACACACCGCGCGAAGGTCTGCGCATTAAGCTTCCGCTTCTATGCAACACGCCGGCCCGCCGCGCCTCGGCTGTGTGAGAAGCGGATTGCCTTGCACGTGGTGGAGCGCTGACGCGCGTTGATCAACCTTCGGGAGAGGCGGTGACCAGATGATGCTCGATTGGGAAGGATATCGACAGGAACTGCTCGGACGGATCGGAGACCTCGGCAGGGTGACTCCTCGGACCGTGCGTGAGTATCGTGGCTCAGCGACGTGGGCGCGATGACTGCGCATCTGGATCGGAAGATACGCTAACGAAAGCTGGAGCGGCACGTGCACGAACTTGTCCGCGCTCTCGGCAGAGGTGGTCGGTGGGCACTGTGGGTCGTCGTTTTGACGCTCTCGCTGATCGGTTTTCTCCACCTCACACGCGGGACCGCCGTTCGACACGTCCGGGGCGTCGCTGGTGATGGCGCCACCCTCAGCGTCAGTGAGCCAGAGTTCCCGGTGATGGCAACGATGGCCACCGGTGCGTGGCTCGCGCCGGGCAGCCGCGTCGAGGTAACGCAGAACGGCGACGGTACTTTCCCGCGTTTATGGGAAGACCTGCGCTCGGCGCAGCGGTCGATCACCTTGCAGATGTATTACGGCGCCCCCGGTCGGCTGGCGGACACGCTCAGTGAGATCCTCCGTGACCGTGCCAAGGCGGGCGTACGCGTATTCGTTTTGTACGACGCCTTCGGCACCGTCGACATCCCCAAGGGTCATCGAGACGCCTTGAGGGCCGCGGGGATCATGGTCGAACCCTTTCGGCCGATCCGCCTCTCGACACTGCATCTGGCGCAGCACCGTTCACACGTTCGCGGCATCGTCATCGACAGTCGTATTGGCTGGACCGGCGGGTTTGGCATCGACGACAAATGGCTGGGTGACGGTCGCAGCAACGGATCGTGGCGCGAAACCAATGTGCGTTTCGAGGGCCCGGCGGTGCGGCAGCTGCAGGCGGCGTTCGCGGCGGCATGGGTGGAAGCGACCGGCGTGATGTTTACCGGTCGCGCGACCATTGACACTGAGCCAGACACCGCAACGGTGGCCGGGCTCCTGTACACCGCGCCGACACTTGGAAGCACTGCCGCCGAGCGGTTCTTCGCGCTGTCGATTGCGGCTGCGCGCAAGACGCTGTTCATCACCAATTCATATTTCGCGCCCGATCGCAGCTTTATCGACCTGCTCGCAGCCGCTGCACGACGGGGCGTGGACGTGCGGGTGTTGACGGCAGGATCGCGCACGGACGTCAACGTCGTGCGACTCGCCGGGCGCGCATCGTACGAGACGCTGCTCGCATCAGGCGTGCGCATCTACGAATGGCAACCAACGACGCTGCACGCCAAGACGTTCGTCGTCGATGGTGAATGGTTCACTGTCGGATCGATGAACTTCGACAACCGTTCCATGGTGCTCAACGACGAAGCGACCTTGATGGTGCTCGACCGCCGACTCGGAAACGACATGAATCGCGTGTTTCTTGACGACATGCGCCATGCCCAAGAGATCACTCTTGAGATGTTCCGCTCGCGCTCATGGCTGCACCGGATTGCGGAAGGAGGCGCGCACTGGCTGACACGGTTGCTGTGAGGACGTCGAGGATCAGCTGAGTTGACGTGCGCACGACATAGGTGTGTGCGCCCTGACGTATGCTCCGTACCGGCACGGTCGATGCTGTCGTTGTTCTCTCCGTTCCTTTCGACCTCACGTCCGCCAATCAAGGCCAAGGAGGATTCCATGGGAGGGTTCAACGTCGGGTACCTCGTCGGCAGCCTCGCCACCAAGTCGATCAATCGATTACTCGCAAAAGCGCTGGTAAAGGTGGCGCCGCCAGAGCTCCGGCTGACGGAGATCTCATTCAAGGATCTACCGCTTTATAGCTACGACTACGACAGGAATTACCCGCCGGTGGCAACCGCGTTCAAGGACGCCATCTCGGCAGTGGATGCCGTCCTCTTCGTGACGCCTGAGTACAACCGCTCGATACCTGGTGGGCTAAAGAATGCGATCGACTGGGCAAGTCGGCCGTACGGAAAGAACGCCTTTACACGGAAGCCGTCCGCCGTCATCGGCACATCCCCGGGAAAGATCGGCACGGCCGTCGCTCAACAACATCTCCGCAGCATTCTCGCCTTCTGCAATTCGCCTCTGATGAATTCGATCGAGGCGTACATTCAGTTCGAGGATGGCTTGATCGATGAGGATGGGCACGTTTCGAACGAGTCAACCAGAGCGTTCCTCCAGAACTACATGGCAGAGTTCCACGGTTTTATCGCGCGGGTGTACACAGTGTTGCCGCGCACTGCCTAGCTCTTTCGGAGAAGGCCGCGATGAATACGCCAAGCCGCCCGCCACCGCCTGCGTCGTCGGCCGACCCGCCATCTCCCGCGCCGGCACCGGACCAAGCCCCGCAAAAGCCGTGGCGCACTGAGGGGCTGCCAACGCGCCAACCCGAGAAGCCACGGCTGCGCCGATCAACGATTGCCGGGTGGTTGGTGGGATACCTGCTGTTGTTCGGCATACTGACGATTCAGGATCGGCTTGCCGGGCCGCAGCCCGTGCCGTACACCGAATTCAAGAATCAGGTCGCGAACAAAAACGTCGGGGCGCTCTTCGCTCGTGGCGACTCCATTCAAGGCGAGCTGAAGAAGGCCGCGGCCGTCCCTGAACAGCAGGACAGGACGTACCAGCGATTCTCGACCGAGCGGCCGACGTTCGCGACTGACGACCTTCTCACCGAGTTGACCGACGGCGGCGCGACCGTACGGGCGACGCCGCTCGTGCAGCCACGTGGATTCCTCACGAACCTCCTGATCTCCTTCGCGCCGATTCTGCTGCTGGTGGCGTTCTACGTGTGGATGTTTCGGCGCCAGCAAGGGGCGATGAGCGGCATTCTCGGAGGCGGGAAACAGAAGCGTGTGGATCCGGAGACCATTCGCGTCACGTTTGATGACGTCGCCGGGATCGACGAGGTGGAAGCAGAAATCAATGAGGTCGTCGACTTCTTGAAAGACCCGGAGAAATATCGCCGCTTAGGTGCGCGTGCTCCGAAAGGCGTTCTGCTCGCCGGAGCGCCTGGAACGGGAAAGACGTTGCTGGCGCGTGCGACCGCTGGCGAGGCCCAGGTCCCGTTCTTCAGCGCCAGCGCGTCCGAGTTCATCGAGATGATCGTTGGCGTCGGCGCCAGTCGCGTCCGCGAGCTCTTTACAGAAGCGAGAAAAGTGGCCCCGGCGATCATCTTCATCGACGAAATCGACACCATCGGCCGGGCCAGGGGGGGCGCACGCGCCGTTGGCGGCCATGACGAGCGGGAGCAGACCCTCAATCAGATCCTGACCGAGATGGACGGGTTCTCTGGGCACGAGGGCGTGGTGGTGCTCGCGGCGACGAATCGACCAGACGTCCTTGATCCGGCGCTCTTACGGCCAGGTCGATTCGACCGGCAGATCATGGTCCATCCGCCGGACCAGAAGGGCCGTGTCGAAATCCTGAAAGTGCACACGCGCAAGGTTCCTCTTGCTGCCGATGCCGATCTCGAGCAACTCGCAGGTTCAACACCCGGCATGACAGGCGCGGACCTCGCGAATCTGGTGAACGAAGCTGCGCTGCTGGCCGCCCGTCGCAAACAGGACGCGGTCCACCAACGCGATCTCACCGACGCCCTGGAGAAAGTGCAACTGGGAACGGCACGCAATGTGGTCATTCCCGACGCTGAGCGACGGCGCACGGCGTATCACGAAGCCGGACATGCACTGCTCGGGATGCTGCAGCCTGGTGCGGATCCCGTTCGCAAGGTGTCGATCATCCCTCGCGGCCGGGCGCTGGGCGTCACATTGTCCACGCCCGAGTCGGATCGCTACGGCTATGACGCCACCTATCTTCGCGGCCGTATCATCGGTGCGCTTGGTGGCATGGCGGCGGAGCAGGAGGTCTTCAACATGGTCACGACCGGCTCTGAAAGCGATCTCGAGTTGGTGACGCGCATCGCCAGATCCATGGTCGGCCGGTGGGGGATGTCCGAACGGATCGGTACGCTATCCGTTCTGCCTGCCGAGGGAGATCCACGGATGGCCGGCATCTCCGACGGACTGCTCGACGCGGTCGACGACGAGGTGCGCAGGATCACCGACGAATGCTACGCCGAGGCCCGCCGACTGCTTCGCGACAATCGCTCCAAGCTTGATGCAATCGTCGGTCGGTTGCTCGTGCGCGAAAGCCTGGACGAATCCGAGATCTATGCCGTAGCCGGAATCGCGCGTTCGCGCGACAAACCGTCACCGACTCCGGTGCCAGCGTAATCTCCGACGAGTGGGCGGACTGTGGTCGGCCAGGAGATGAGTCCATGGTTCGCTACAGGGCAGCGGCGCGTGGAGCCGCACGCTCACTCACGTGGCGAGCGGTCCACCGCCTCGTGATCGTCCGGATTCGGAGTCGAAGAGGGAGGATCGCTGGCAGGAAACGACGCTTCGATGGTCTCATCGAGTGCCGCCTCTCGAATTGTCCTTTCCTCTTCTGGCGTGTGCTGATGGTCGATATCGTCGACCGGCATTGCAGGTGTCCTCGCGGATGTACGTTCTTGTTGCAGTGGAGGCGAGGGCGCCACGCTGGAGGCTGGAACAGCCGGCCAATCGGACCGCCACGCCTGGTCAGACATTCTGTCGTTGTACTCGATCCGCACTGGCATTTCGCTCAACCGGTCGAGCAGACGTCCTTCACTCCGAATCGGCCACCAGTCGTAGAGGAACACCTCCAGCGGACGCCACATCGCGACCCAGCCGCCAATGATGAACCCTTCGCGCAGCACCGCGGCGAAGCCGCTGTCGCTGACGTCCGCGACGAGGTCGCTCAGCGTCAAGGTGGCACCGAGGAAGACGACCGCGATCACCAGGCTGATCCGACCCCGACGGAACAGCTCGCGCAGCCTTCGCCGCGAGCCGTCTGCGCGCGCCTTGAAGTACTGATGAATCGCCTGGCCGAGCTGCTCGCCTTCGTTTGCTTGTCCGGCAGCACGATCGAGGTGAACACGCAAGGCCAGAGGCGCATCACGGGGCAGATCGCGCGCCCAGTCAACGATGAATTCCTCGGCCCGAGGGTCCAGGTCGCGATCACGGAATGGAGAGGGGTCAATCGCGTTGAAGAGCTGACGCAATTCGGCCACGCGGACTTCAATGACCCCCGAACCGGTCGCGATTGAATCACCGGCGGCCGTCATCATTGGTCGGGAGCGTATCTGCATCGTACCGGGACGACTGGTCGCGGGACTCCTGCGCCACGTCCCGTTTGCGCTCATCAAGTACGGTTCCCTTCCACAGTGGAACGTCCGCGAAGTACGAAGCCCTGGCGATGACGTGGCCTGCGACCGGCGTCGTCAGCAGCGCAAACGCTCCGATGCTCGCGGCCCGAATGAACGAGGCGAAATCACCCATCTGCAGAGCGGCGCCGATCAGCAGACATCCCAGGCCGAGCGTGGACGCTTTGGTGGACGCCTGCATTCGCGTGAACACATCCGGCATCCGCAGCACTCCGACCGCTGCCAGGAGTGCGAAGGCCGACCCGGCCAACCACAGAATCGCCGTCATGATGTCAATCATTGCGGGTCTCCTCGTTCGACATAGGTCGCGTACGCCACAGTGCCGAGGAAGCCGACGAGTGCGATCACAATCGCGGCGTCGAGCGTCGCACGCACGCCGCTCCAGCCGGCGAGTACCGCGATGACTCCCACCACCAGCACGCCGAGCAGGTCGGTTGCCACGATTCGGTCGGGCAGTGTGGGCCCCTTGACGAGTCGAATGAAGCAGATGATCAGCGCCAGGCCAAGCATCACGAGCGTCACCTGTGTGGTGATTGCCAGCATCGGTCCTCAATAGCTCTCGTTTATCCGAACAGCAATTTGATCCGGCGTTCGAAGCCGTCCTTAATCTCTCGTCGTGTGTCGTCAGCGCTCTTCATGTGCATGACGTGCACGTAGAGTGTTCGTCGGTCATCCGACAAATCGATGGTCACGCTCCCGGGCGTGATGTTTATGAGCATCGAGAGCAGCAGGATCTCGCCGTCGCTGGTGACATCGAGCGGGATCGCCACGACGGCTGGCTCAATCTGGTTGCCCCGGAGCACATCGGCGGCGACACGGAAGTTGGCGAGGAGCAGTTCCCACGCGAAGAAGGCGGCCAGGCCCAAGGCGTGAACCGTTCGGGCGGCCAGGGTTGACGGCATCACGCCCCCCCTGCCCAGCAGCGCGAGGATGGCGTAGCCGACGACGTAGCCCACCAGCAGATTCACGAGCGTGACCTCACCCTGCAAGGCGGCCCAGGCAAGCGCGAGAAGAATGCTGCCGAGCAACATCAGCGCGTTCCTCCAAGCACGGCGCTCACGTACTCATCGCGATGCAGCAGTTGCTGTGCGCCGCGTGAAGTGAGATCGAAGAGCGGTTCGGCACCGACGGTCATCGCCAGCGTCAACATGGTCAGGCCGGCGATCGCGAACAAGTATGGATTGCTCGGCGCGGCGAGATCCTGCGTCTCGGCAGCCGTCCAGAAGCTGTCGGCCCAGGTGCGGCCCATCGACAGCAGCGTCAGCAGCCCCACCACCAGCACGAGCCCGCCCAACCAGTACGCACCGGCGGCGAACGTTCCTTCGAGGATCGCGAGCTTGCCGAGGAAGCCCGACAACGGCGGCACACCGGCGAGCGAGAACACAGGGATCATCGCCAGGGCCGAGAACAGCGGCTGGTGGCGGTAGATGCCGCCGAGACCAGCCACATCGGTGGTGCGGCGCAGTCGCAGCAGAACGCCGCTCACCAGATACAAGTTGGTGATGACGACGATGTGATGAAGGACGTAGAAGATGGCGCCGGCAAGCGCCGCCGGCGTGAGCAGGCTGAGACTTGCCGTCGTATAGCCGATGTGACCGACAAGATTGAACGACAGGACCCGACGAAAATCGCGTTCATTCAACGCCGCAACCAGCCCGATCACCATCGTCGCCGCTGACATGGCGAGGAGCAGTGTAAAGAGCGCCGGCGGCGCGCTGTGGAACAGCAGCGTGAAGACGCGGATCAACGCGTAGACGCCCACCTTGGTGAGGAGACCGGCGAAGGCGGCGGCGATCGCTGGCGGCGGTGTGTGGTACGAAGCGGGCAGCCAGAAGAACAGCGGGAACAACCCTGCCTTGATGCTGAAGGCGATCAGGAAGAGGACCGCGAGCACGATGTCGATTCCTGGCGCGCTGATGGTCGGCCACACACGCGCGAGATCGGCCATGTTGAGCGTGCCGGTCGCTCCATACAACAGCCCCAACGCGGTGAGAAAGATGGAAGACGCAATGAGGTTGATGGTGACGTACTTGAATGCCGCCTCCATCTGCGCGCGCGTACGGTTGAGCGCCATCAGGACGAAGGACGCCACCAGCATCACTTCGAACCACACGTAGAGGTTGAAGAGATCGCCGGTCAGAAACGCGCCGGCAACGCCCATCAACAAAATGTGAAGAAGGGGGTGATAGCCGAACGCTTCCCGTCGGGGATCGACGCCAGAGAACGCTACTCCGGCGACCGCCGTACCAACCACGCCGACGGCGACCACCAGCATCGCGGCGAGCAGGTCCGCGACCAAGGTGATGCCGAATGGTGCCGGCCACGCGCTGATCTGCAGCACCTGAATACCTGTCGCGTTGACACGCAGGAACACCAGGAGGGCGCTGACGAGGAGCACGGTCGACCCGGCCAACGAGATCCATCGTTGGAGAGCCGCCCGCTTCGGTGCCAGCATCAGTACTGCAGCAGTGCTCAGCGGCACCAGGATCGGAAGCGCCAGGATTCTCATCCTTCCCGTCCTACGTCGTCGACATCGTCACTTCCCACCGTGGCGTGCACGCGATGCGCCAGCACCAACGAGAAGGCGGTGAGACCGAAACCGATGACGATTGCCGTCAGAACGAGCGCCTGCGGGACAGGATCAGCGTACGGCGCGACCAGTGCAGATGCGCCGTCGGGAACTACCGGCGGCCGCGCGCGCGTGAGTCCGCCCGCGCTGAAGATCAGTAAATTGGTTCCGTTGGAGAGCAGGCCGAGACCGATGATGAGTTGCGCCAGGCGGCGCCGCAGCATCAAGTAAATTCCGGCCGCGTAGAGGACGCCCGCGGCGAGCGCCAGCAGGCCTTCCATCACGACTCCTCCGCGAGGCTGAAGATCATCATCAGGCCCACGCCGGCGACGACGAGAAATACGCCGAGGTCGAAGAGGACGGGCGTCCCTAGGGCAATGCGCCCAGGCATCCATGACGCTGTCAAAAACGGTTGGCCGCGAAGGACGGCCGGAAGGCCGCTGACCAGGGCGAGCAGCAAGCCGGTGCCGAGCAACGTCAACGGTCGCACCAGCAGCGCCTGCCGCGCGCGCTGTACGCCGAAGGCAGTTGCGTACAAGGCGAACGCTGCGGCCGACACCAGCCCACCAACGAAGCCGCCCCCGGGCTCGTTATGTCCCCGCAGCAGCAGGAACACCGCGAACAGAAGCAGTAATGGCATCAAGAGTCGCGCCGCCGTGCGGAAGATTGGGGATGAGACTGGGCGGACGCCGCCGTGTGAGTGACCGTCGGCGGCAAACCGCAGCATTCCACGAACGCCGAGTGCGGCCGTTGCGAGGACGGTGATCTCACCGAGGGTATCGAACGCTCGAAAATCGACGAGGATGACGTTCACGATATTGCGCCCGTGCCCCAGGGTGGGGCCAAACTCGGCAAAGTACTCCCGCAGTCCTGGCGCCGTATCTGTCGTCGCCACCGACAGCAACAGGCTGCCAATGAAGAGTCCCGTTCCCGCGGCAATCACGCCATCGCGGACACGAATGAGCCTGGCCGACAGCGGGCCAAGGCCGCGAAAGTGTCGAAAGACGAGCACGTAGATGAGCACGGTGAGCGTCTCCACTGAAAACTGCGTCATCGCGAGATCGGGGGCGCCGAAGCTCAAGAACGTCATGGCAACGCCGTAGCCCACCGCTCCGAGCGAGAGGACAGCAGCCATCGTCGACCGTGCGAAGGTCGTCGCCACCGCACCGGCGATGATCAGGAACACGATGAGCACATCGTGGGCGGCAATGCTCGTGCGCGGCAGCGCCGAGCCGAGCGCTGGATCGGTAATCAGCACCGAGCCTCCGATGAGGACGGACGTGACCACGATGACCATGACGTAGGTCCGCAACGATGCGCTGTGCAACGCCGGACCAATCGTGCGGCTCACCGTATCGAGTGCCGAGAGCACCCCGTTGTACACACCCTCGGTTCCGTACGGCGGCGTCCACGTCCGGTTCCGAAGCGCTTCGTGCACCATGTAACCCAACCCGACGGCTGCGAGGGTCAGCACGCTCAGCGGCAGTGCTGGGGTGACGCCGTGCCATGCCCTCAGTGAAACATCGACGGACTCGCCGCCGATCGCAGTCGCGGCGGCAGAGATCGGCTCGTTGAGCACTGACGGCACGATGCCGACGACCACACCGCTTGTGGCGAGAACAAGTGGCGGCAACCATAGCGGCCACGCAGGCTCGTGCACCTCTTTCACAGACGCGACATCTCCGCGAAACGGCACCACGCCCGCGAGCAGTCCCGCTATGCCGAGAAGAATGCTGGCCACGACGATGAGGACGAGCAACCAGGGGAACCAGTCATTCGCTGATAGCAACGCCTCGTAAGCTCCATCCTTACCGACGAATCCCAGCGTCAGCGGCACTCCAGCCATCGAGATCGCCGCTGCGCCACCGGCCACGGCGGTGATGGGCATCATTCGGCGCAGTCCGGCGAGTGCAGAGATGTCGCGTGTCCCTGCTTCGTGGTCGATGGCGCCTGCCACCAGGAACAACGCTCCCTTATAGCCGGCATGTGCGACCAGATACACAAGGGCCGCGACGATGGCCGCGTGTGTGCCAACCCCGAGCAGCATCGTGAGCACCCCCAGGGCGCTGATCGTCGAGTACGCGAGGATGCGCTTGAGATCGGTTTCCTGCACCGCTCGATAGGCGCCAACGACCATGGTTGCTGCACCGGCCAGCGTTACCGCCGTCGTCCACAGAGGGGTTGATCCGAGTGCCGGAGTCATCCGCGCAATGAAGTACACGCCGGCCTTTACCATCGTTGCGGAATGGAGGTACGCACTCACCGGCGTCGGTGCTTCCATCGCGTTTGGCAACCAGAAGTGGAACGGGAACTGGGCCGATTTCGTGAATGCGGCGAGAAGGATCAGTCCGGCGATGGCGGCATAGAAGGGGCTCGCGACGATCGACGCCCGTGCCGGTACCATCGCCGAGAGGTGGGTCGTGCCTGCCACGTCGGAGAGCAGCACACCCGCCGCGAGCAACGCCAGGCCGCCGGCGCCAGTGACGATCAACGCCTGGATTGCGGCCGTCCGGGCGGCCGCGCGCTCGTGTTCGAAGCCGATGAGCAGGTACGACGTAAAGCCCGTCAGCTCCCAGAACACGAACAACGTCAGAATGTTGTCGCTGAGAACGACGCCCAGCATCGCTCCCATGAAGGCGAACAGCGACGCATAGAAGCGGCTGGTTTGCGCGTGACCTTCCAGGTAACGGCTCGCGTACAGCACGACGAGCGCGCCGACGCCCGTAATCAGGATCGCGAACAACAATCCGAGAGCGTCGAGGTTGAACGCCAGCGACAATCCGAGCGACGGCGCCCACGGCACCTCGACCAGCCGCCCTCCTCCGGACAGCGCGCTCCGCATTTCGTTGGCGAGGAGCAGGGCCAAGAAGGCTGGCCAGACCGCAAGAATCGCCGCTCGATGCGGGAGTCGGCGCAGGAGCCATCCTCCGAGGATCGCGACCACGAACGGCGAGACGATGAAGCCGATCACTGAGTGATGCTATCGTGGACGTCCCCTTGCGGACTCAGACTTCTCGGCGGATCAGAATAGACGCCGGTGCCCTTGGAGTGGGTGCCGGAAACTCCCAGCCGATCCGGCGCGGTGCATGGCCTGCCGATCGGTCTCGCGGCGCAGCGCCTCGCTGAGTCGTCCGGCCGCGAGCGTAATCGCGGCGAAGGGCCGGGCTGCCGTCGCTTCGACGAAGAACTGGCCACCTTGAACGAGATCGGCCGTTATCGAGCAATGCGCATCGACCCCGCGACGCGGGCCATTCTCGTCAACGAGGCGAAGCGTCAGGTGGCGAACGCGATGTGTGAAACGTCTGAGAGCGAATGAGAGCCGGCGGGCCGCATACTCGCGCAACGTCTCTGTCGTATCGCTGCGTGCGCCGCGAACGAAAAACTCGATTTGCGTATCCATCAGAATCGCCTCCGTTGCTATCGACCCTTTCTCGTCCTCGTCACGTTCGCTATGGCATCCACCTTGGTTCCTCCCTCGCCGAGGCGCTCGGCTGGTCATTCGTCAGTTCCTATGCCGCCAGTTGCAGAGGCCGGTGAGCGGTCGCCGTACCGCCTTCAGGCACTGCCAACACGGGGACGCGGCTGACGGGGAGCACACGCGCCGCAGTGGACCCGAACACCGCTCGCGCAACTGCGCCCCGCGTCGGAACACCGACGACCAGCAAATCCGCACCGACGGTGTCGACCACGCGGCTGATTTGTGTCGCGTTACTCCCCGGAAGGACGCGTATATCTACGGCGGCCGGCGTATTCCGCATTGCCGCTACTGCCAGTTGCACGCGCCGCTGGGCGTCCTGCATCACGTCGTCCTGGTACTCCGCGATTCCGTAGCCGTACGAATACGGCGCCGCGACAGAAGGAAAGTCAGGCACGAGATGAAGGAACGTGAGGCGGTCGGCCGGATCACGTGCCAGCGCCAACGCCTGTTCGATCGCGCGATTCGCCGCCGCGGTGAAATCGACGGCGACGGCCAGATGGCTGAATGGGTGAACGGCGACCGTATTTCCGCGCAACGGCACCACCAGCACCGGTACGGAGGATTTGGCGGCGACACGTTCGGCGACCGAACCGTTCAAGAATCGATCGATTCCGGCACGTTGGTGGGTACCGACGACGATTAAGTCCGGACGAAGGGAATCCGCATGAGACACGATGATCTTCGCAGGATCCCCTTGTTCAACGATGTCCGCGAACTCGACGTTGGCCAGGTCCGCCATCCGCCGGAATTTCGCTGCCAACGCGTAACGTTCACGAGCGCGCCAGCCGAACGCTTGATCGAGCGGAACCACTTGCAGCGCGACGAGTTCTGCGCTGTGACGTTCACTGAGCGCGAGCGCAGACTCGAAGGCACTACGGGCGGGTTTCGAGAAGTCGACCGCAACCAGAACGCGAGAAATCTGCTGCAAGATGCTGCCTCCAACTGGTAACGACTTGTCATGGCGTCACCTGCTCTCTTCAAAGGCAAAAAGGACTCCACGCGACGCGCACTCGTGCTCTGTCTCAAGTCGTCTGATTTCAGCTACTTGTAGGGATGTGCTCGTCACGTGCGCGCGACCGGTCCATTTCAATGTGAAATCACCCCTCAATCTGGAATGGCCTGAGGGCCGTACGTCCGTCTCATTCGATGGCGAGGACTTCCGGAGGCGATGCCCGGCGATAATCCGCTTCTGCTAGCGATCAGGCGGAGAGTCCGTATTGCTTCATCTTCCGCCAGAGCGTGACGGTGCTGATGTTGAGCGCGTCTGCGGCCTTTTTCCGGTTGCCCTTGAACCGTTCGAGCGCCCGCTCGATGGATGTGCGCTCTTGTTCCTGCAAATCGAGCGTGTCACCGCCGGCACGGCGGCGTGACTTCTGTGTGACCTCGGGCGGCAGGTCACGCAGGCGGATGTTGGACGCGTTGGCAAGGATGACGGCGCGTTCGATGGCGTGCTCCAATTCGCGGACGTTTCCTGGCCACTGATAATTCATCAACGCGGACATCGCGTCGGCAGACACTGCGCGGACGTCCTTCTTCATCCGCGCCGTGGCACGGGACAGAAAACTGTGAACCAGAGGCGGAATGTCCTCGCGCCGCTCGCGCAGCGGTGGCACCTCGATGATGAAGGCGCCGAGCCGGAAATACAGATCCTCCCGAAATGTTCCGGCATCGACGGCCGCGCGCAGGTCGCGATTGGTCGCCGCGACGACCCGAGCGTTGATCTTGATGTTGCGTTCGCCGCCGACGCGCCGAATCTCCCGCTCCTGCAGAGCCCTGAGCAGCTTCGCCTGGACGGTGGGCGCCACTTCGCCGATTTCGTCGAGGAAGATCGTCCCGCTACCCGCGACTTCGAACAGCCCCGCCTTGTCGCGGACCGCACCCGTGAATGCGCCGCGCACGTGGCCGAACAGCTCGGACTCGAGCAGGGTTTCGGTGAGCGCCGCACAGTTGATGCTGACGAACGGAGCCGCCGCACGTGGACTTTGATCGTGGATCATGCGCACCACGAACTCCTTGCCGGTGCCGCTTTCCCCGTAAACCAGCACGGTCGTATCGAGCGGCGCCACACGCGCGGCGAGCTCCAGGACGTGCTGCATGGCTTCGCTGCCGGCGACGAAATGCTTGGCTGCTGCGTGCCGGTTGACGCGGTCGCGAAGCACGTTGAGCTCCCGTTCACGGCGCTCCAGCAGCCGCTCCCGGCGATCCAGTTCTTTCAGACGTTTCGCAACGGCGTGGTGCAGGCGCTCGACTTCCTGGCCGAGCGAAGCCGCCTGAAAATCGGCACGGATGGACTCGGCTTCCGCACCCCAGCTACTCACATCACGGCCGATGGCAGAGCAGTGCCGCTCTCCTCGTCCTGCACAGCCGACCTCGCGAAAGTAGATCTCCTTGCCGAGACATGCGCTGGCGAAACCGCTCGAGTACCCCGCCAACGACCAGCACACTGTCGTCGAGCTCTTGCCGTAATGATGAACATGCTGTTCCGCCTCGTACGAGTCGTGCCAGCGCACCTCTTCTTCGAAGCGTCCGGTCTCTTCGTCGTACTCGACCCGCCTGACGTCGACGCGAACGATGCCTTCCAGCGTGTGGAGCATGGCGCCATCGCGAAGGCCGTCGACGGGGTTCGTCCAGTTTGAGCGTGCGCGCAGGTTCACTGCGTCGTGGTATCCGTCCGCGAATCCGAACCGAAGCAGGACGCGGCGAGCTGCTTCAGCGCCGATTGTGTCGACGAGCTCCTTGCGCATCAGACCCATCGCGGCCGCACTGAGAATGACCACGCGTTGTTCGTGCAGGCGGATAACGCCCTGATCGGGCCGAAAATCGAGCAATTCGGCGAGGTGTAGATTGTGACGATTGGGCGCGGCGTCGCGGCGAGAGTGGGGTTTCACCGACGGCCATTCTAATGGCGTGGACGTCGGTTGAGCCTGGATCTCGTCGGTGTCAGCGGACGATCGCCAGAAGCCGGTCGGCCAGTTGGAGCACACCACTTATAGAGAGGGCGATCGGTGCGCTGATGGCCAGGATTGCAAACGGCACCAGCAGTGCAAGACCGACTGCACCGACTAGAGAGGCGAGTGCCTTTGTCAATGTCCGCTCCGAATCTGCGGGACGCGAAACATCGATCACGTCCGTTCGAACGCCGTTGGCGTCGTTCGGTGCGGGCGTCCTTTCAACGGGCCGGACAGGGACGTCTGGCGCCGGGCGCGCGATTCCCGCGGTCCATGCCGGAGGGTCACTGGCCGGGAACGTAGCGGCCAACACGTCGTCGATCACTTGAGCGGTCATGAATGCATCTCCTGAATGTCGTCTTTTCAAGTTGCCGTGTAGGTGTCTTCAGCGCGAATGCGCCGCTCAAGCGGCCTCGCCACTCGCCGTGCCCGGTTGGGCCGCTCGACGATGTGAGGAATCCGCGGCCTCCGCGCGCGCGTGAGTTGGCGCCGCCGCGCGCACCGATCGCCGCGGCTGCTCTGCGCGGGAGCGCAGGAACGTCAGCTGCTGCGCGCGTGCCCCGAATGTGGCCACAGCTTCCGCCCAGAGTGTTCGCGCATCGGCGTGGGCACATTCATCGTCGCAGCTGTCGCTCGTCGTCTCGGCTCGCAGCCGTCGTTCGTGAGCGACCATCGCGTCGTGCCATGCTGACAGGCGAGCGCTGAGATCCGTCGCCTCCTGGGCGCCGAGCCCTGAGCTCAGAATCGTGTACGGGTTCATTTCACACCTCTCTCTGTTGGCGCGTGCATTGTGTCGAGCGAACGATTCACGATGACTCTCGTTATCAAAAACACTTCAACCGCTACGCTGCTTCTGACTCGAGCGGCTCAGAGCCCGCGGTCGACCTGCGCAGCCGCGCTTGTAGCCCCCGTATCGTTGAAACGAGCGAACTAGGGTCGGTGAGGACGGGCGGTGTCGATGCCGTCGAGCATCGGCGCAAACCGCGGTAACCGGAGCCGCCGGTCATAGCGCTTTGCGCCTACGACACCGCCGTGACAGAGGCGGGCACGAATGGGGGGAAGAAGCGGTTGCATGACGGTCAGACGCGGGACCTGACGTCGGTCACCGCGGTTGCCTATCTATTGAGCAAGTTGTGGACCGTCGAAAATGCGAGCAAAATCGCCGTTTGATGGCCGACGACGCATTTCAGTCTGTGCACGGCGTTTCATTCTGTAAGGTTTAATCGGCTATGCAGCCTCCATTGGTCGATCCCGCGAACTTGTTCCGGCTGGTCCATTTCTTCGACATTCTTGCCGCCGTGGTGTTCGCCGTGTCCGGAGCGCTCGTCGCCTCGCGCCAGGGCCTGGACATCATGGGGTTCGTGTGGTTCGCCGTCATTACGGGGGTCGGCGGTGGCACGGTGCGTGATTTGATTTTGAATGTTCCCGTGTTCTGGGTTCAGAATCCGGCGCACGTGTCCGCATGTCTTGTGACCGCGGTGGTGATGCACTTTGTCGCGCCACTGGTCGAATCACGCTACCGGACGCTCCTCTGGTTCGACGCCTTTGGCCTGGCTCTCGTTACCATCGCCGGCACCGTCAAGGCGTCGGATGTAGGAGCGCCCGCGCTGGTCGCCATCGCCATGGGGGCCGTTACCGGGATTGTGGGGGGGCTCATTCGCGATACGCTCGGCCACGTACCCTCGGTTCTCCTCGGCCACGAGATTTACGTCACGGCGTCGGTGCTCGGTGCCTGCACGTACGTCGGACTCAACGGCGTCGCCGTCGCACGTCTGCCAGCGATGGTTGCGGGATTTCTGGTGACGTTCGGCGTACGAAGCCTGGCGATCACCTTCGGCTGGTCGTTACCGGTCTTTCGTGAATCGACGAAGCGCGAGCGCTGGAAGAGCGTTCCGAAAGACTCGACAAGAGACCAGCGGCGATGACCCACGAGGCGGGTTCGTATCGGGGTAACGACAAACTCCTTTTCGGCATCATCCTCGGTGTGCTTGCGTTCTGGCTCTTTGCGCAGACGACGCTCAACATCGCGCCGGCGATGGCCGCGGACCTCGCCATCACAACCAACGTCATGAATATCGCCGTGTCAATCACGGCGCTGTTCTCGGGAATCTTCATCGTCGTGGCTGGCGGTCTCGCCGATCGCCTCGGTCGCGTGAAGATCCTGATGTGGGGGTTCCTCCTCGGTATCAGTGGCTCGCTCCTGGTGGGGATCGCGCCAGCCGGCGCCCTGGCCGTCCCGCTGCTGATGCTGGGGCGCATCTGTCAAGGGCTCTCGGCCGCGTTCATCATGCCCGCCAGCCTCGCGCTGATCAAAACGTACTGGGACGGCGCCGGGCGTCAGCGTGCCGTCAGCCTCTGGTCGATGGGTTCCTGGGGCGGGTCGGGGTTCGCGGCGCTCTTCGGCGGCGTCATGACGGAGAACGTTGGATGGCGCTGGATATTCTTCGCCTCTGCCGCTGTATCGGCAGTCGGAATGCTGATGGTCCGCGGCACACCGGAGAGCAAGGCCGCCGTCGACGGGGACTATCGCTTCGACACGAAGGGTGTGCTGACGTTCATGGTGACGATGGTGGCGTTGCAGGTCCTGGCGACGCAGGGAAGTGAACTCGGGTGGGCCCACCCCATCACATTGACCCTCGGTGGAATCGCCGTGGTCGTCGGCGCGCTGTTCTTCATTGCCGAGACCACGGCTCGCACTCCGTTCGTCAACTTCGCTCTGTTTCGCAATTCCACTTATACAGGAGCCACGATTTCGAATTTCATGTTGAACGGCGTTGCCGGAATGCTGCTGGTGTCGATGATGCTCCTGCAGCTGGGCGGCGGGTTGTCGGCGCAGGCAGCCGGCATGTTGACGCTCGGTTACGCGAGCGCGATCGTCGCCTTCATCCGCGTCGGGGAAAAGCTCCTGCAGACATTCGGCGCGCGCAGGCCGATGATCTGGGGCAGCCTGATAGTCGGCGTATCGATCGCGATGTTAATGCCGACCCATTTGTTGCTGCCACAGTACACGATCCTCGCTGTCGCCTCGTACACGCTGTTTGGCCTGGGTCTCGCGTTCTACGCGACCCCGTCGACCGACGCCGCCCTTTCGAACCTGCCCGACGATCAGGCGGGGTCGGGATCGGGCCTGTACAAAATGGCGTCCTCGCTCGGCGCTTCATTCGGCGTGGCGATCTCCGCCGCTATCTTTACCGCGCTCAGCGGTGACACCGAATCGACGCGGTGGCTGGAAGGCGTGATCACGTTTGCCGGGCGTCAGGACAACGTTGCCATCCGCCAGGCGGCACTCATTGCGCTGGCGTTCAATCTGTTGATGGTCGCGGCGGCGATCGTATCGATCATGCTCACCGTGCCAAAGCGGCAAACGTGAGAACGCCGCTATGCCGCCAGCCACGTGTGTGCCGCGACCACCAAGGTCGCGACGCCTGTCTCGAGCGTCGGATGCAGCACCGGTGCAAAGCCTGGATTGTGGTTCGTGGGGATCTCGCGAACTCGCCCCGCCTGCTTCGCTTCGGCGTACCTCTTCGGATCGGTCCCGCCGACGAACCAGAAGACCGAGGGCGTGTGCCAGGCTGCACCGAAGACTCCGAAATCCTCGCTGGCGGAGGTTGGCTTGGCTTCGCGGACCCGGTCGCTGCCGAAATGCTGCCGAAACGCGTCGACGACTCGCCGTGTCGCATCGGCATCATTCGAAACCAGGGAGTAACGATCGAGCGGCGTGATTTCCGGCGCCTTCGGAGCACCAGACGCGGCGGCTTCAGCGTTGACGATTCGCGTGATCGCCGCGAGTACGCGGGTGCGGACGTCGGCGTCGAACGTGCGGACGTTCAGTTTTATGACCGCTTCATCTGGAATGACGTTCTCTTTGTCCCCTGCCTGTAGCGACCCGACCGTCACCACCGCCGCCTCCGCGGCGGCGAGCTCCCGCGACACGATTGTCTGGAGTCGAAGCACAGTCGCTGCCGCCATCACAACCGGATCGACGCTGGCTTGAGGCATCGAGCCATGCGCGCCGCGGCCGAACATCCGAATCTGCAGGCTGTCGGCGGCCGACGTGATCACGCCCGCACGACTACCGATCGAACCGGCTGGTCCCACCATCACGTGCTGGCCGAAAATGACGTCGGGTTTAGGGAAACGCGTGAGCAGTCCTGCGTCGACCATTGCCTGGGCGCCCCTGCCTGTTTCCTCCGCCGGCTGGAACACCGGCATCAGTGTTCCTTTCCAGGCATCTCGCATGGTCGCCAGGAGAGTGGCCGCCCCAATCAGCCAAGTTACGTGCATGTCGTGGCCGCATGCATGCATGACGGGAACTGTCCTGCCGGTACTATCGGTTGCCGTCTGTGTGCTGGCATACGGGAGACCGGTCTGTTCTCGAACCGGTAACGCGTCCATATCCGCACGGAGCATCACGGTCGGCCCGTCACCATTGCGGAGCAGCCCGACCACCCCCGTCTGGCCGATCTCGTTGGTCACCTCATATCCGGCGCCGCGCAAGCGATCCGCTGCGATACGCGCGGTGCGCGTCTCCTGCATCGACAGCTCCGGGTGCGCGTGGATGTCGGTGTAGACACGCTCGAGGTCCGGCAGAAGATCCTGGATTCGCGTCTCGAGTGCGCTCGCGGGCATCGACATGAGATGGTGCCTCCTGACTCGGGTGAGGACCCGCCGGTGCGTTCAGCGCGCGACGAGGACTGGAACCTGACTGCGGCTGAGGACACCCTCAGCGACGCTTCCGAGAAGAAGATGTCGCATGCCGGTCGTGCCTCTCGCCCCGACGACAAGCAACTGCGGCCGTGACCTATTCGCGGCGGAGACGAGCTCGCGTAACGGTTCGCCGGTCCGCAGTTCGACCCGTGTTCGCCATCCCGCGCGTTTGAGTTCAGCAGCCGCGCCGTTCAGGCCTTTCATCGCGGCGCTCGACCGTTCCGCAGTGATACGCCTCACTTCTCGCGCGACCGAGCGTCGAATTCCGGCAACGGCCGGCCCGCGGGCCGTCGGCGCAGGCCCGACAACGCCGATCAGGGTCACCTGCCCATCGCGGGGCGCCGAGAAGCTCGCCACCAAACTGACGGCGCGCCGGGCGTTTGGCGATCCATCGAATCCGATGACAATCGTTTGCACGTGCGCCGGCCGTCGTCTGACGACGAGAACGGAGCACGTGGCTGCGCGGACGACACCCCGCGAGACGCTGCCCATCAGCAGACGGCGTACGGGGCCGTGACCGCGCCAGCCCACGACGATCACATCGGCCCGAAATCGTTCAGCCTCGGCAAGGATTCCGGCGATTGGGACTTTGTCTACGACAACGGCCTCTGCGTCCGGCCACCGCTTCGCGAGCACACGCCGTGCCCGCTCGGCGGCGGCATCGGCACTTTGATCGAGGGCCGACAGAAGAATTGAGCGTCGGTGTGGAGCGCGGGTGTTTCTGGCGGCGACGACACGTACGCGCGCACTTTCGGGCCAGGGGACGTCGACGAGAGTCGCCACAGCCGCACGGGCAGGCGCGGATCCGTCGGCCGTTGCCAGGATTCGGAAATCGGCTGTTCGGGTCGGCATAGTCGTTTCACATTCGCCATCGGCTCGTGCGTCATCGCCACAGCTCGACGGATGCGGGTGTCCGCGGGCCTTACCGTACGAGGCACGATCGTAACCCGTTCGGCAGCATCTGAACGCGAGCAGCGTCTGCGGGGAACGCCAGTCGCAGCGCAATCAGGAGGCCGTCCAGCAAGTGTGTCGCGGAGCGAAGCTGAAAAGCTGATCCGCCGAAGCGGCCGCAATCCTGAATACGAACACCGAGGAGGCAACAAATGACGAACGAACTTGCCCGGCTGTTCAGTCATATCGATGACATCGAGATCGCGATGATGACCACCCGCCGAGCGGATGGGCATCTGGAGTCGCGCGCGATGGCGACACAGAAACGCGCGGACGGCGCTGATTTGTGGTTCGTCACGCTCGAGAATACGCAGAAGCTGAGCGACATCGAGGCCGACCCCCACGTCAACCTCTCCTACTACAAGGATCGGACGCGCGAATGGATTTCGGTCTCCGGACTCGCGATGACGACACGTGACCGGGCCAAAATCCACGAGCTCTACATGCCGGACTGGCGCGCGTGGTTTCCGAAAGGGGACGATCCGAGTCACGGCACGAAGGACGATCCGCGGTTGGTGCTCATTGGTGTCACCGTTCATGCGGCGGTGTTTCTGGAAGTGAACAAGCCGCAGCCGGTGGTTCTCTTCGAGCTGGCCAAAGGATGGTTGACGGGCTCGACCCTAGGACTGGGAGAGATGCACCACGTCCGGAGGTAAGACCTTCTGACACTCGGGCGCTGGTGACCGCCGGAAGACTGAAAGCCGTTACTGTTTGGCGTCGTCGCGCGACCGCAAGTTGAACGCTATTTCAATGCGCACGCGGGCCGCCACTGGCTTCCCGTCCTTCGTGCCGGGCTCGAACTTCCATTGTTTGAGCGCCGCGACTGCTTGCTCGTCCAACCCATAGGTGGAATCCAACGAGCGAACGATCGCGATCTCTGCGACCGCGCCATCCTCCAGCACGACCGCGCCCAGCAGGACGACCCCTTCGATTCGCGCCCTGATTGCTTCAGGCGTGTAGGTCGGCGGCACCGACTTTATAACTCGCGGTGGCGTCGTTCGGGCGATTTCGCCCTGGCCTGCCCGCACGGCAGAGCCGGCAATGAGCACCGCGCACACGATGACGAACGTTCGCACGGCGACCTCCTTTCAGACCGGATTCTACGCTTTGCGCTGTTGATGGCTCAGCTTTAATGCCGGAATGATTCTTTTTACAATTCGCTCCAGTGTTCGCTCCGGCCCACACTGCCACCGTATTGGTGGTCGAAGATGACAGCCCGTTGCGTGATCTTTACAAGGGCGTTCTCTCCGCTAATCGTTACCGCGTGTTGACCGCTCCTGATGGTCTCTCCGCATTGGAGTTGATCGACATTGAACGACCCGACGTGGTGGTGCTGGATCTCGGCCTGCCGCTCGTCAGCGGATGGGATGTCTACCGGGATCTCCGGTCGCGACCCGAGACGGAAAAACTTCCGGTCATCATCGTGACTGGACATGAGCGGAAAGGTATTCGCGCTAAGGACGTCGCGGTATTTCTGAAGAAGCCAGTTGATCCCTTGGTGCTTGCCGACGCGGTAGACGAAGCGTTGCGTCGATCCCGCTGAACCAGCTGGCCCCACACGGGCCATTTACATCGACGCCAGAACGGAGTGGCCCCTTCCCCCTGCTGGCGTATTTTCTGTACGCTTCCGCCGGATGGCGAAACGCCTGCTCCTGGCTGCGCTGGCGGCGCTCTGGCTGCCCGGCTGCAGCGGCGGTTCTTCTACGCCCTCGCCATCGCAGCCGGCGGCCGGTCAAGCATGGTTCGACGAGGACGCCGCCAAGTCTGGCATCGATTTCGTCCACTTCAACGGGATGTCTGGCCAGTTCTACTACCCGGAGATCATGGCTCCGGGCGTGGGGCTGCTCGACTACGACAACGACGGCGACCTCGACCTGTATCTGGTGCAGGGGCAGATGCTCGGCCGTGGCAAGACCCTCAAGGACGCGCTGTTTCCGCCGCAGGGTCCGTTGCGGGATCGCTTCTTCCGCAACGATTTGTCGATTGGTCCGGACGGCCAGCGACGCCTTCACTTCACCGACGTGACAGCGGAGGCGGCGATCGACATCGCGACCTACGGCATGGGCGTCGCCGCGGCAGACTTCGACAACGACGGCTTCGTCGACATCTACCGGACCGGGCTCACCGAAAGCGTGATGCTGCACAACAACGGCAATGGCACATTCAGCGACGTCACGGCGAAGACTGGCACGTCGAACAAGGGTGGTTGGGGCGTTTCGGCAGCCTTCGTCGACATCGACCGGGACGGCTGGCTCGATTTGTACGTTGGCAATTACCTCGTCTACAACATCGACGGCGATATTGACTGCCTTGCCCTGACCGGTCAGCCTGACTATTGCCCGCCGAACAGCTACCGGCCACAGCCGGACAAGCTCTATCGCAACCGCGGCAACGGAACATTCGTCGACGTGAGCGCCTCGGCCCTCCAGAATGGCGCGGATGGCCCGGCGCTCGGCGTGTCGACCGCCGACTTCAACAACGACGGCTGGCTCGACATCTACGTCGGCAACGACGGAATGGCGAATCAGTTGTGGATCAACCAGAAGAACGGCACGTTCAAGGACATGGCGTTCCAGAACGGCGCTGCGGTCAACGGCCAGGGCAACGCCGAAGCCAGCATGGGTGTCGATGCCGGCGACTTCGACAACGACGGCGACGAGGACTTGTTCGTCACCAATTGGCTGGCGCAGATGAACATCCTGTATCAGAACACCGGCGACGGTGTCTTCGAGGACCGCAAGGCCGCGTCGGGGTTGGGCGCTGCAAGTCTGGCGAAGACAGGGTTCGGCACCGCCTGGTTCGACTACGACAACGACTCGTGGCTGGACCTGATCACGCTCAACGGCAGCGTGTCGACGATTGAGTCGCAGGCGCGCGCCCACGATCCGTTCCCGCTGAAGATGCTGAATCAGCTGTATCGCAACCTTGGCAACGGACGCTTCGAGGACGTATCGGCGCAGGGCGGCAAGCCGTTCACGCTGCTCGACGTCAGCCGGGGCGCGGCATTCGGCGACATCGACAACGACGGCGATGTGGATGTCGTGGTTGGCACCAGCAGCGGTCCGACCCGTCTCTTTCTCAACAACGTCGGCAATCGCAGCCACTGGCTTGGCCTGCGGCTGACGGGCGTCGCGGGACGGGACATGATCGGAGCGCGCGTGTCCGTCGTCCTCGCCTCGGGTGCGGCGCTCATGCGGCGCGTGCGATCCGATGGGAGCTATGCGTCGGCCAACGACCCACGTGTGCTCGTCGGTCTGGGCGCATCGGCCGGCCCGGTGACCGTTCGCGTCGAGTGGCCGGATGGGCGAGTGGAGACATGGACGAATCAGTCGGTCGATCGCTGGACGACCCTGAAACAGGGAACCAGTAAATGATCGGCCGGGCCTGCGTCTGTCTGCTCGTGATCGGCACCGCCTGCCACTCGGCGCCACCGACACCTCCGGCCCCGGCACTGCTCGAGGTCACCCTGCCGGATCTGTCCCGCGCGGACGCGTCCGTGCAGCAGCAAGTGCGTGACCGCTTCGTGACCATGCAGCAGACCATCGCGCGGCAGGGTGCCACGGACGCCGAGCGGGGGCAGGCGTATGGCGACATGGGGAAGATCCTGCAGGCCGGCGAGTACTTCGATGCTGCCGAGCCGGCGTATGTGAATGCACAGCGGCTGATGCCGCGTGAACCGCGGTGGCCTTACTTCCTCGCGCACCTGCACCGGAGTAAAGGTGACATCACCGCGTCAATCACCGCGTTCAGACGCGTGCTCGAGATCGTGCCCGACGATGTGCCGACCCTGATCTGGCTCGGACGGATGTATCTCGATCAAGGGCAGCCGGATCAGGCGGAGCCGCTCTTCGCGCGCGCCCGTGCGCTGGCGCCGCACGAGCCCGCGGTGCTCGCCGGTCTCGGTCAGTCGGCATTGGCCCGGCGCGACTACGGCGGCGCTGTGTCGGCACTGGAGGAAGCTTTGTCGATCGACGGCTCGCTGGCGAGCATCCACTCACCCCTGGCGATGGCCTACCGCGGCCTTGGCGACACGACGAAGGCCGAGGCGCATCTGAAGCAGTGGCGCAACACGGACATTCTCGTGCCGGATCCGTTCCGGCAGGAGTTGGATCTGGCGTTGGAGAGCGGCCTGTCGTTCGAGCTGCGCGGCGTACGCGCGCTCGAGCAGCGGGATTTCAAGGCCGCCGCGGAGTTCTTCAAACGAGGGATCGACATCACGCCGGGCAACACCACGCTCGGACGTTCGCTGCGCCACAAGATGGGCACCGCGCTCTATCTGAACGGCGACAGTCCTGGAGCCGTCAAGTGGTTCGAGGAGACCATTCGTCTCGCCCCGGAAAACGGTTTCGACCAGCCGACCGGCAAAGCGCACTACAGCCTCGGCGTCCTCATGGCGTCGAACGGGCGCAGCGCCGACGCCATCACGCACCTCGCAGCGGCCGTGCGATTCAGTCCGAACTACGTGGAGGCACACATCGCTCTTGGGGATGCCCTGCGCCGTGCCGGGCGGGTCGAGGCGTCGATGGAACCCTATCGTGAGGCGCTGCGCGTCAGCCCGAAGGCGGCCGAGGCCAGGTTCGGGTACGGGATGGCACTCGTGCGCCTCGGTCGCTACGGTGAGGCGCGCGACTGGTTTGCCGATGCCGCGAACCGTTACCCGGATCGGCTGGACTTCCAGCACGCGCTGGCCCGCCTGCTCGCAGCGGCACCTGACGACCGGGTCCGCGACGGCCGGCGCGCACAGACTATCGTCGAGGGCCTGATTCCGAATCTGAAGACGCTTGACCTTGGCGAGACGCTGGCCATGGCGCTCGCCGAGCAGGGGCAGTTTGCGGATGCTGTGGCAATTCAGCGCGGCGTCATAGACGCCGCCCGGCAGGCCGGCTTCCCAGCCGAGGCCACTCGGATGGTTGCCAACCTTCAGCGCTACGAGCGACGTCAGCCATGCCGGGAGCCGTGGTCAAAAGACGACGTCGTCAATTCTCCGGGACCGCCGGTCGACCCCACGATCCCTGTAACAGGAGGTTCACGGGTTCAGCAGCGCTGAACCCGTGAACCAGCCGCGTCAGAAGTCGATCTGAGCGCTGACCTTGACGAATCGCGGCGTGAGCACGGACTGCGGCGCGAGCCACGGACCGTTGACCTGGAACGTCTGGTTGTACGTCAGGACCGCATCCGAGTTCAGGATGTTGAACACGTCGATGCCGACGTGGGTGCGCGTGCGGCTGAATCGAAGCACCTTGGCGAACCGCAGGTTCAGCTCGTTGACGCGATCGCCCCAGACCTCGCCCGGCTCGACCAAGTCGATCGCCACAGTGCTGCCCGCGACCGCCGGCTGACGGCCGAGCGCCTGCCATACGCTGCCGGGCGTGGCGGCGGAGCTGCCCACCGGCGCGTTGTAGATCGCACGCAGTGGCGCGCCCTGATCGCTGCGCAGCGTGGCCGCAATCAGCACCTCGACCTTCGGGATCGTGTACGACGCCAGCCCGGTCACTTTCGTGATGAAGCCCGGGTCGTTCCTGCAGTATGGATTGGTCGGACCGGTGATCGCGTTGGTCAGCTCGGGCAATTGACTTCGCACGTCGCAGACATCCTGCACCGTTCTTCCGGTGTTGATGCCGCCCTGCAGCGTGAGCCCTTGAGCCGCGCGCGCGCTGAAGTTGATCAGCACGCCGTTGTAGACCTGCCTCTGCCCGCCGAAGTTGTCCGCAAACGTGACGTTGTTGCTGGGCGCTCTGGCAAAGCCGGCCGACGTCACGTTGTATAGCCCGCTGACAGAGTAGCCCCCTCCGTTCGGGAGCCGCGAGTCTGTGGGTGCGACAAAGCTGAAGGAGTCGAAATCAACCGCGCTGAGGCTTCGATTGTCCGTGGTCGTGAAGTTCGTGAGCCAGCGGCGGAAGTAGCCGACCTCCACGGACATCCGCGGCATCAGCTCCTGCTGAATCGAAGCACCGATCTGCCAGTCCGCAGGCCGCACGCTCCAGCCGTTGAGGATCCCTGGATCGATGGCGGCAGTCGTCAAGGTGTTGGTGCCGAAAGTCGGCGAGTTCATACGGCCGCACTCGCCGTTGGCATCGACGAGGAGAAGATTGCATTGCGGAACGAAGTCGCCGAATCCCGGCGTACCCGGTCCACCCGTCCCGTTGTCGGTCCAGGTCCGCGACGTCGTCGTGGCAATCCGGGCGATCGGGTTGGAGATCGAATAGCTGCCGCTCAGGTTGCTCGCCGCCTCGAGGTACTTGCCGAAATTCACCTTCAGCGACGTCCTTCCGTTTCCGAACAGGTCGTAGGCGACGCCGCCTCGCGGCGAGAGGTCCCGGTACGAATCCACGCCGGGCGTCTCCGGGAACTGCAGCTGTGTGAGGAGGAAGTCGGTTGGACCGATTGTCTGTTCCGGCGAGTAGCTCCTGGCCCGGTCGAAGCGCAACGCGCCCTGCAGCGTCATGCGGTGGCGCGTCCACTGGTCCTCGACGTAAACCGCGTCCCAGCGCACGCGATCCTTCTGGTTGAAGACGCGCAGCGACTGCGTCAGCTGTGACGGGCGCGTGTTGTTGAACGTGTAGGCGAGGTTGAGATCGTTGCCGTGGTTCTCGATGTCCTCAACCATGTACGAACCCTGATATCCGACCTTCACGCTGTGCGAGCCCGTCACATACGCCATCGTCGCGCGCCAGCGGTTCGGGTTGTCGAGGTGTTCGCCCCAGTTTGCCGATCGGTAGGCCAGGCCGGCGAGAGACCGGATCTCGCCGTTCGGCGTGTTGTAGGTGCGCGCCGCCTGCTCCGTCACGCGTACGAGACCGCGTGTGTTGTTGCCCGGTGCCTCAAACGGTCCCCACTTCGCCACATACGATCCGAGACCCGCTTCGAGCAGCAGGCGGTTCGTCGCGACCATCGACCAGGTCAACTGCCGGTTCTGCACGAGAGTGCGCAGGTACTGCGACGTTTCTGGAGAGGTGGTGGCGCTGAGACCGCCGAGTCCGAGCGCGCCGATCACAGCGTTGTCGGACTGATGGCGGCACGCATCGGCGTCATTGTTCGCGGCGGCGCCATTGCAGGGAACCTGAAGATCCCAGTGGAAGTTGATCTTGTTCTTCGCCGTAGCCTGCACCGTAAAACGCGTGCTGTACAGCTGAAAGCTCTCGGCGCCACGAGCCTGGCGCGTGGTGTCGGGCTCGTAGGTCCACGCGTTCGGATCGCCGGCGTTCTTGTTCGGGAAGATACCGGGAATCGATCGGTGCTGCCCTTCATCGCGTGCGGTGACGTAGTACCAAATCCGATCGCGCTTGATCGGGCCGCCGAACCCGCCCGTGAAATCCCACTGCTTTAACAGCTTGCCCGGGACCGAAAGACCTGCGTTGCGCAATTCCTCCGAGAAATTGCTGCCAACCATGCCCTTCGACACGCCCGACAAATACGCCTGCCCGGACATCCTGTTGCCGCCGCTCTTCGGGACGATGCTGAGCGTTGGCCCACCGACCTCGGCGTCGCCGAGACCGCCGGATGTGGTGGTCACGACTTCCGCGGCGTTCGAGATGTCGGCGACGTATGTCGAAACGCCGCCGCCGTTCAGCGCGGCACCTGTGCCGAGGCCATCCACCTGCATACGGCCTTCGTTGCCGCGACCTCCCATGCCACCGAAGACGGTCATCTGCGGCGTCACCTGGATGTCGGCGCTCGCACCGGCCTGCGTGACGATCCCGGGAATCAGGACCGCGGTTGCCGCCCACGACCGCGCCGTCGGCACCGTCGTGAGAATCTCATTGTCGAGGGTGGTCTGCCGACGCACGCTCGACACGTCGACGATCGGCGTCTCGCCGGTGACGGTGACGGTTTCCTGAAGTTGGCCGACCCGCAGATCGGCGTTGACCGTCGCCGTGAGCGCACCTGTGAGCTCGATGCCGTCACGGCGAAATTGACTGAACCCGGGAAGTGAGAAGACGACGGAATAGGTGCCCGGCCGCAGGTCGATTACACGGTATTGACCGGCGTTGTCCGACACGGCAGTGCGGATCTTTTCGATGAGCGCCGGGCTCGACACTTCGACGGTCGCTCCCGGCAGTACGCTTCCTGATTCATCACGAACGACGCCCGCGATAGACGCTTGGGCCCACGCCATCGACGGCAGGAGCATCAGCACCCACGCAGCGGTTGCAATCCCCCTTGCGAGTCTACGCATCGGTCCCCCTCCTCTGGTTACCCGTACGTGGCTTGCCCCGCGTGAAACGGACCGGAGCGTACGGTGCACGTTTGGCGAGTGTCAAGCAGGAACCCGCGGGCAACCCGTCTCATCATTGGGCTGGCTTTCTGGCAGGGTGCGCTGCACGCCATCCTTAATCCGCAGTGTGAATGCGCGCGCGTGGCAGTCGGCGTGCATCAGCCGCGACATGCAGGATGACCTTCTTCGTCGCGTCAATGGCGTGCTGGAGCGGATCGAACATGCGACGGTGGCCACGGTCTCATCGGATGGCCGGCCATGGAATACGCCGGTGTTCTTTGCCAGGCACGGGATGTCGTTGTTCTGGCTGTCACGACGTGACGCTCAGCATTCGATCAACATCGAGCGCAACGGGCGGGCCTTCGTCGTGGTGTTCGATTCCAGCCGTGAAGATGCGGATGGCGCCTGCGTATATCTCGAAGCCGACGTCGCCGCCCTGACCGCTGACGCCGAGATTTGCGAAGCGCTCGAACGGATCTATCGCCGCCGCCAAAAGCCGATGCCATCGCCCGGGCAGCTCTCCCCAGGATCCCCGCATGCGATCTACCACGCGCGAGCCGTACGGGTCTGGTCAAACGTCCTGCATACGTCGGAGGAAATTCCCTGGGATGAGCGCGTCGAGCTCACCACTTCTGAAACCTGAGTTTCGTCCCTGAGGTTCAGGCACTCCACCTGTTGCTGGCGGGTCAGGTCCTCGCCTCCTGGGGTACCTTCCCCTGCTGCAAGATGCGAATCGCGTTGCCGAACGGATCGCGGACGCCCATGTCCGTGCCGTAGAAGTGGTCGGTGGGTTCCTGAGTGAAGTCGGTCACGCCGCGCCCCCTCAGGGTCTGATAAAGCGCGCGGACGTCGTCGGCGACGAAGACGAGGCCGCTCATGGCGCCCTTGGTGATCAGCTCCCGCAGTTGGGCGGCGGTCGCCTCGTCATGCAGCGGCGAACCCGGTACCTCGAGGGAGATCTCGGTGACGTCGCCCGGCACGCGCACGGTCAGCCATCGGTAGGTGCCCTGCCGCATGTCGTTGCCCTTTTCCAGGCCGAGCTTGTTGACGTAGAAGTCGAGGGCCTCGTCTTTGTCGAGGACGTAAATGGACGTGACGTTGAGTTTCGTGACCATGACAGGTTCTCCTTGGCGAGTGATGGCGACGGCGCCAAGGTTAATCTGTCGGCCGCGGCAGATGCTTCTCCAAAACTGCTCGATCGCAGCGTTACGTTCGCGGCCAGCCGGGGCCGTATGGCAGCCATCTGGAAGCAGTGGGGCGCCTCGATCGGCTCGTGTCCCAGTCGGTACTGCGACGGCGTCTCGCCGACGATGGCGCGAAATGTCCGGCTGAACGTCCCCAGGCTCGTGAAGCCGACGTCGTAGCAGACGTCGGTGACGCTTCGCTCGGTCTCGCGCAACAGGAACATCGCGCGCTCGACGCGACGCCGTTGTAGGTAGCGGTGCGGTGTCTCGCCGAAGCAGGCGCGAAAGCTGCGGATGAAGTGGGCCTCGGAGAGGCCGGCCACGGCGGCCACGGCGCGGACGTCGAGCGGCTCCGCGTAGGCCCGGTCCATCGAATCGCGGGCGCGCAGCAGTCGTCGGTTCAGGTTCTCGACCTTCCAGGCCACGGCGCAACGCTACACCATCCTCGAGTCGTGGTCGATTCCGCTTGGCCCGGGAACGCGTTGGACTCTATAGTCTTGGGCGTATTCCTCGACACACCCGAACCTCCGTGTTCACCGATTTGGGAGTTCCGCCATGCCGAGTTACGCCCTGACCGTTAACGGACAGCGAAGAACTGTCGACGTGCCCGAAGACATGCCATTGTTGTGGGTGCTTCGGGATGTGCTGGACCTGAAAGGGACCAAGTTCGGCTGCGGCGCGGCTTTCTGCGGCGCCTGCACCGTCCACGTTGGAAACACAGCCATCCGTTCCTGCTCGACGCCGATCTCCAAGGTGAATCAGCCGGTGACGACAATCGAAGGACTGTCGGCCGACGGCAATCACCCGTTGCAGGTGGCGTGGCGCGACATCGACGTGCCGCAGTGCGGCTATTGCCAGGCGGGCCAGCTGATGACGGCGGCCGCGCTGCTCAAGACGACACCGAAGCCGACTGACGCGCAGATTGCCACAGCCATGACCGGCAATGTCTGCCGCTGCGGCACCTACATGCGTATCCGCGAAGCGATTCACGCCGCCGCTGAAGGCAGGAGGGCGTAAGCCATGACGACCGTGAAGAAACCGAGCGAAATGGATCGTCGAACCTTCCTGCAGGTGACCAGCGTCGCCGGCGGCGGGCTGATGATCGCCCTGTACACGCCGGAACTTCTGGCGCAGCGTGGCGGCGGACCGGGCAACGGCCCGCTCCCGCTCCCGAGTTCGTACATCACGATCAATCCCGACAACACCTTCACCATCGTCGCGCAGAACCCGGAGACGGGGCAGGGCATCAAGACGGCACTGCCGCAACTGATCGCCGACGAGCTCGATGTCGACTGGTCGCAGGTGACGATCAAGCAGGCCGATTACGACGCCACGAAGTACGTGTCACAAACCGAGGGCGGCAGCCGCGCCATCCCGACGCACTACACGCGCATGCGGCAGGCGGGCGCCGGCGGACGTGCGCTGATGATCGCCGCGGCGGCGCAGCAGTGGAACGTACCGGCCGCCGAGTTGACGACCGGTTCTGGGATGGTCAGGCATGCGGGCTCCAACCGTAGTGCGACGTATGCGTCACTGGCGGCCCGCGCCGCGACGCTGACGCCGCCCGCGCCCGCCGACCTGCGGCTCAAGGATCCGAAGGAATTCAAGATCATCGGCAAGGGTCTCGGCGGTGTCGAGAACATGGCGATTACGACCGGCAAGCCGATCTTCAGCATCGACGTCAGCCTGCCCGGGATGTTGTCGGCCGTGTTCGAGAAGTGCCCGGTCTTTGGCGGCACGGCCGTCAGCGCCAATCTCGACGAGATTAAAAAGCTGCCTGGCATTCGGCACGCGTTCATCGTGCCGGCCCCGGCAGCGGGTGGACGTGGAGGCGCGCCGGCGGGGCCGGCGTCCGGTGTCGCGATCGTGGCCGACCGGTGGTGGCAGGCGCAGAACGCGCGCAAGAGCCTGAAGGTGGTGTGGGACGAGGGTCCGGTGGCGACGCAGAGCAGCGCCGGCTATGCGGCCCAGGCGCAGCAGTTGTCCGCGGCGAAGGCGTCGCAGAAGCCTGCCGGCGGCGGACAGAGCGCCGACGTTGGTGACGTCGATGCGGCGTTCGCGTCGGCGGCGAAGGTGGTCGAAGCCTCGTACACCATCCCGCTGCTGTCACACGCGCCGCTCGAGCCGCAGAATTCCACAGCCCACTTCAAGGACGGCAAGCTCGAGATCTGGTCACCGAGCCAGATTCCGAGCCCTGCACAGGTCGCGGGTTCGGCTGGCATCCAGGCTGGTGACGTCCTGATGCACCTGGTGCGAGCCGGCGGCGGCTTCGGCCGGCGTCTGAACAGCGACTACGACATCGAGGTCGCGAAGATCGCGCGGATGGTGTCGGACGAGCGCGTCGCGGCCGGAATGCCGACCGTGCCGGTCAAGCTGCTGTGGACGCGTGAAGACGACATCCACCACGACCAGTATCGTCCCGGTGGATTCCACTACTTCAAGGCTGGCCTCGATAGCGACGGGAAGATGGTGGCCTTCCGCGATTACGTCGCCAGCACCGCCTCCGTGATTCCGGCGAACGAGTTCCCGCGCGGCTTTGTCGCCAACTTCCGCGTCTCCTCCGACGCGGTGACCCCGTTCAGTGTTCCGACCGGGGCGATGCGCGCGCCGAGCACCAATGGCGTGTCGTTCGTGATGCAGTCCTTCGTCGACGAGGTCGCGATTGCAGCCGGTAAGGATCCGCTGCAGTTCCGGCTCGATCTGCTGGCGAACCCGGTGGCCGGGGCCCCGGCGGCTGGCGGTGGCGGCTTCAACGCCGCGCGTGCGCGCGGCGTCCTGGAAGCGGTGCGCGACATGTCGAACTGGAATCGGCGCGCGAGCCTGCCGAAGGGAACGGCGCAGGGGTGTGCGTTCCAGTTCGCGCACGCGGGCTACGTGGCCTACGTGGCGGAGGTCTCGGTTGGCGCCGACAAGAAGCTGAAGATCAACAAGGCGTGGGCGGCCGTCGACGTCGGCCGGCAGATCGTCAACCCGAGCTCGGCGACCAATCTCGTCCAAGGCGGCTTCATCGAGGCGATGAGCCACCTGATGGCCTGGGAGATCACCATCGACAAGGGGCGCGTGATGCAGAACAACTTCGGCCAGTACCAGCCCGCGCGCATGATGCAGGTGCCGCCGATGATCGAAGTGAAGTTCCTGCAGACCGACTACGACCCGACCGGCCTCGGCGAACCGGCGCTGCCGCCGGCGCTGCCGGCGATCACCAACGCGGTATTTGCCGCGACCGGCGTACGCATCCGCAACCTGCCACTCGTCAGGGAAGGTTACAGCTGGAGCACGTAGGTAAAAGCACGTAATTCAAAATGCAAAAGTCAAAATGCAAACGCCGCGAAGGCGGCCGCGACCTTTCGGTGTTTGCATTTTGCATTTTGAATTTTCAATTGTTGATGGCCGGTCATCCCGCCATCGCCCAGCCGCAGCATGGCTCCGTGCTGGTGAGCCACGGCTTCACCGAATCGGCGCAAGGCTGGCACATCGCCGGCGACACCGGAACCGTCGAGCCCAAGTTCACCGCGAGCGGCGGTGATCCGAACGGGTGCATAACCGGTGTCGACGAAGCCATTGGTGAGACCTGGTACTTTCGTGCGCCTGAGTCTGTGCTCAGGCAATTGCCCGCTGCCGTCAACGGCACCATCAGCTTCAGCCTGAAACAATCAAGCTCGCAGGTCAGTCTCATCGACGATGACGTGGTCATCGTCGGCCCGGCCGGACGACTGAGCTACCGGTTCCGAACGTCTCCTGGTACCGCCTGGACCGATTTTTCGGTGCGGCTGTCGGAGGACGAAGGGTGGACCTGGAACTGGAACCGCCGCGCGACTCAGGCGCAGATCACGAGCGTTCTCGCCGCGCCGACCGTCCTCGACATCCGCGGGGAGTACGTCACGGGCGCGGATGAAGGGTCGCTCGATAATTTCGTTGTGCGGGGGCAATCGCGATAGCCGCAGTTCCCGACCGCTTTGCCACCGACGAGATCCCCGGCGTGTTCACCGCCCTGCAAGAGCACTGGATGTCAGGGTGCGACGAACGTCTCGCTTTGGGCGAGCAGCGCGTCCGCGAGGCTGTAGAGCTCGCATGTGACTTGGATGCCCGGCGGAAAGTCGGTCACGAGCTCCTGGCCGGTCCTGAACTGGCCCGAGTTGCCAACGTCAGCGAATGCCGTCGTCCGATAACCGTCCGCCCTGATCAGGTGGAAACGGACCGTCGTCCCCGGCGTGCCCTGCCCCTGGGCCTTCAGTCGAAACCCGTTGCGTGCAGCTGCGATCGTGCACGTTCCCGAGTATCCCGAGGCACCAACTCCCGGCATGTCGTGATCGACCGGTGCCGCGAGCGTCGAGGCAGTCTCGTCGCCACTGGGCGCGGACACCGCCGCATCAGCGGAGACATTCGGCGAAACAGGGTTGTCCAGTCCACCGTGGCACGCCGCTGCGAACAACGCGCAGGCAGCGAGCCCTGCCAGCCGCGCGTAGCGCGCCAAACGTAAAACGCCGTGATCGCAAATCGCAAACATCGCAGTGCCGCTCCTGTCTGAAGGCCAAGGCGGGGGGCTGCACGGCCAATCCGATTTCAAAAAGAATGGATGAAACGAACCGCACCCTATAGGGGCAATCCGCATTCCACGTGGCATATAGCCGGTATTTGTGCACTTTCGGGAATCAGCCGCCGAAAGGGCGGGGCAGCTTTGGGACAGTCACCCACGAACTTGTCTATGTTCGAATTTGGGACCGATGTGCCGGAGCAACCGAGGTCTTATATTCTTCAATTACTGGTTTCGACATGCATCGCACACGACTTCTTGGCGCGATTGGTGTGAGCCTCTGTTCGGCTGTCGTGGCGTGGGGCCAGCCGCCGGCCTCCGGCGATTTGTCCGGGCCGCTCCGCGCCCACCTGCAGAACGAGCGGTTCACGGTGATCACGTCGATCAGAGGGCTTCCGCTCGGCGTGCGCGAGGAACTCGAGCCGCTGTTCGGCGGGTCACTCGACATCGCCGAACCGAAGGCCGACTTTCAGCGGACCGATGTGCGCGGCAATGCGCAGCTGCCGAACCGTCGGCTGATCGCGGCGGGATGCTCAGCTGATTTTCATTGCCTCGTTCATTACGAACGCGGCGGTATCGCCCATTCCTGGTACGTGATGCTGTTTCAGTGGACGCCGTCGGCGACTCGCTTCGAGTGGGGAGGCGCTGCCCCCGGCGCAATTGCCACGATCGAGGAGGTTCAGAAGGCGGTGGTGTCCGGCGTCATCAAGAGAAACGCCGGCCCCTGGTAGGTGAAGATGGCGCGACTGGCAATATTCGCGATCGCGGTGTTTCTCGCGGCTGCCGCACAGGCCCAGTGGCTGAACTATCCGACGCCGGGACTGCCACGCACGCCAGACGGAAAAGTGCGCCTCGATGCACCCGCACCGCGGACACCCGATGGCAAGCCCGATCTCTCGGGCGTGTGGGCGAGTGATTGCGCGCTTCAGGATGACGGGTGCTTCCCGCGCGGCAGCCGGTTCTTCGACCTGGCGCGTGGACTGAACGCAGACGACGTGCAGATGACGCCATGGGCGGCCGCGATCTCGAAGCAGCGTGAAGCGCGGAATCACGTCGACGATCCGTACGGCTACTGCCTGCCTCCGGGCACGCCGCGCATCGACTTTACCGGCGCGCCGTTCAAGATCCTCCAGACGCCGCAGGTGACCGCGATTCTTTACGAGACGGTTGCGAACAGCACGTTCCGTCAGGTCTTTACCGACGGCCGTGCCTTTCCGCCGCAGATGGAACCGACATGGCTCGGCTACTCGATCGGTCGCTGGGACGGCGACGTCTTCGTCGTCGAGTCGAGGGGATTCCGGGACGGCGGCTGGCTCGACACGTTGCGCGGCCGGCCGCACAGCGACGCGCTGCACACGTTCGAACGCTTCCGCCGGATCGACGTCGGTCACATGGAACTGGCGGTGACGATCGACGACCCCAAGGCGTTCGTCAAGCCATGGACGCTGACGGCGACGCTGCTGCTGCAGGCCGACACCGATCTGATCGAGTCGTCCTGCGAGGGGCATGGGAAGACGATGGAGAAGCGGCACATCGACGCGCCGCCACCCGAGCCGCCCAGTCCCCGATAAACCGCAAGTGAAAATGAACCGGACCTCCTGAACCCTCCGCACGCATTGAACCCCTGAACCTATTAGAATCAACGCCCGCAGAGGTTTCATACCGTGAACGAGCAGCGACGCGTCGAACCCTTTCCGCCTTCGGCGGCTGGCGTGGCCGGCCTGGGCGACGCTTCCGATCCGGCGACGGTGAGGGAAGTGTTCCGGGCAAAGCATCGGCTCGGAGTGTCGGTGATGGAGCGGGCCCATCAGTACCGCGTTGCTTACAGCCTCGCCGAGATCCACCGCTTGACGTTTCTCTCGCACGAAGAGCGCGCCGCCGTTGAAACGGAATGGGGGGCATGGCACCGGAAGTACAAGCGGCTGGGCACGGGCGCTACCGCGTTGTGGCTCACTGGCGCGGTCGTCGCCTGGGGTTTGTGGTTCAGAGCGGAATCGGTGGCAGCGATGGTCGCTTCGCTGGGCTTGTCGATTTCCGGCGTCTGGTTCACCATCGCTGCCGTCATCACTGGGCTTGCTCTTGTGGTGTCGCTTCCGGCGTTTCTGGCGACGCTCTTCACATCCGCAATTCGCGACTCGTACGTGCGTGGGTATTCAGATGGCCTGACGCGCGGCGTCAACCGCGCGCTTCGGATCACGCCGGAGATCGAAGCGGAGATGTGGGAGGAACTGCGACAGGCGGAACGGGTTGATGCGGCACTGTCGGGTTCAAGGGGTTCAGCGGGTTCAGTGGGTTCAGAAGGTCCTGTTCAGGGTTCAATGGGTTCTGTTCACGGTTCATAGGGTTCGGTTCGGGCTCCGTTCAGAAGGTTCCTATGCTGAAAGAATTCAAAGCCTTCATCAGCCGTGGCAACGTCATCGATCTGGCGGTGGCCGTCATCATCGGCGCCGCGTTCGGCAAAATCGTGACGACGTTCGTCGAAGGCGTGCTGATGCCGCCGCTCGGCCTGCTGCTCGGCGGAGTGGATTTCTCGAGCCTCTTTGTCGTGCTCGATCGAACAGTCAGTCCTCTGCCGAAGTCGCTCGATGAAGCGAAGAAGGCCGGCGTGCCGGTGATCGCCTATGGGCAGTTGATCAACGACATCATCAACTTCCTGATCGTCGCGCTGGCGGTGTTCATGGTCGTGCGCGTGGCCAACCGCTTGAAGCGTGTCGAACCGCCGCCTGCGCCCGACACGCGCGATTGCCCGTTCTGCGCGATGAGCATCCCCAAAAAGGCGACACGCTGCCCGCACTGCACGTCTACGGTCTGACGCTGGAGGCCCAGGCTACAGGCGGACACCGCGGGCGGCCTCGAGCCATTCGGCAAACCGTGCCACGCCCTTGTCGAACGGGGTCATCGGTTCGTAGCCGAGCGCCGCGCGTGCCTTGTCGATGTTCGCGCACGTCCGCGGAACGTCGCCCGGCTGCTCCGGGTGGCGCTCGATGGACGCTGTCACGCCGAGCGCCTCCTCGAGGGCGCTGATCATCTCCCGCAGCGAAACCGCGTGCGTGTTTCCCAGATTGATGACTTCGTAACGCGTCGCCGTGTAGGTCATCGCCGCACGGATGCCGGCGACGACGTCCTCAACGAAGGTGTAATCGCGGCTGGTCGTACCGTCACCAAACATCGGCACCGGCTTTCCGTTGAGCATGAGCTTGGCGAACTTGTGGATGGCCAGGTCGGGCCGTTGTCGCGGGCCGTACACCGTGAACAGCCGCAGCGCGATGAAGCGCATGTCGTAGAGATGGCTGTAGACGTGCCCGAGCAGCTCGCCGCTGATCTTTGTGCTCGCATACGGACTGATCGGCTGCAGCACGTGGTCGTCTTCACGCCAGGGCACGTTCGGATTGACGCCATAGACGCTGCTGGACGACGCAAAGACGAATTGCCGGGTGCCGATGCGCCGTGCGAGCTCGAGCAGCGCCTGCGTCCCGGTGACATTGACCTGCTGGTAACCGACCGGATCCTCAATCGACGGCCGGACGCCGGCACGTGCGGCGAGGTGGACGATGACGTCGTACGAGCCACCGGCAAGCGAGTCAACGGTATTCGCGTCGCGCAGATCGCCGCGCACGAGCGCGTAGGCCGGATTCGCGAGGTGTTCCCGGACGTTGGCTTCCTTGATTGCCGGGTTGTAAAACGGATCGAAGTTGTCGAACACCGTCACGCGCCAGCCGTCGGCGAGCAGCGAATCGACAAGGTGGCTGCCGACGAAGCCGGCCCCACCGGTCACAAGGGCGTGTTGCATCTGGTTCTGGCGATTTTACTTCTGGTAATAGAATCATGCCGATGAGCAGGTTCTTGTATGGGGCGTTGATCGTTGTCTTCTTCACTGCAGGCGCTGCCTCGGCGCAGACGGATGAAGATGCGCGGGTTCGCGACGCCGCGGCACGAGGCATTGCGGCCATACAGAAGGCGCAGGCCGCCTGGTACACGACGAACAAACAGGTCTGCGGATCCTGCCATCATCAATATCAGCCGGCGCTCGCCTACCATGCCGCGCGCGAACGCGCGGTGCCGGTCGATGAGAAGATCGCGCGCGCCGACGCGGTCAAGGCGTTTACCTTTGCCGACATCGATCGCGCGATTCAGTATTCGTACGTCATCGAGCCGGCCATGGACGACGCCTACCGGATGGTGGCTGCCAACGCGGCCGGCGTGCCGCGAAATCTGGGTGCGGCGATCTACGCCCGCCTGCTGATTTCCCGGCAGAACCGTGACGGCGACTGGGACGGCTTTCACCAGCGTCCGCCCTCGTCCTACAGCCGCTTCACGATGACCGCGCTCGGCCTGCGCGCGGTGCAGGTCTACCACCATGCCAGCCAGAAGGCGGCCGCTGACGCTGCCGTCGCCCGTGCGCGCAGGTTTCTCGAGACGCACGACGCGCGAGGCACCGAAGAACACGCCTACAAGGTGATCGGCCTCAAGTGGGCGGGCGCCGATCGCGTCACGCTGCAACGTCTTGCGCGCGATCTGAAGGGCGCACAGCTTGCCGATGGCGGCTGGGCCGCACTGCCGGGACGCAGCAGCGACGTCTACGCCACCGCGCAGGCGCTCGTGGCGCTGCGCGAAGGGGGAGTGGGCGACATCGACCCGTCGTGGCGCCGCGGGATTGATTACCTGTTGAAGGCGCAGGCGGCAGACGGCTCATGGCGTGTCAAATCGCGACTCAACCCGCCGGCGCCGCTCAGCCCGCCGTATTTCGACGCGGGGTATCCGGAGGGCCACGATCAGTTCATCTCCATGAGCGCTGCGAGTTGGGCGGTGATGGCCCTCGCTTATGCCCTTCCGCCGTCGCGTCCCGCCTCGCCGCTGCCGCTCGCGGAGACCATGCCCGGAAATGTCGAGCCGTGGGTCGAAACCGTCATCTTCGGCTCGGCGGCAGACGTGAAGCGATTGCTCGACCAGGGCCTCAGTCCCAACGCGGCGACGAAATCGGGTGGGACGACGGTCCTGATGGCGGCGGCTCCGGACGTGGAAAAGATGAAGCTGCTGCTGGAACGCGGTGCGAACGTCAACGCCCGTGCGCAGAGCCGTTTCACGGCCTTGATGGTCGCCGCCCAGTACCAGGATGGTGACGCGGCGATCAATCTGCTGCTCGATCGCGGCGCGGAGGTGGGGCCGCCAAAAGAAGGCGGCGCGCCCGTCTTCAACGCCAATCCGTTTTTTCTTGCCGCTTATGCCGGAAACGCGCGCGTCCTGAAACGGCTGCACGACGCCGGCGCGAAGATCGACGAGGCGATGACGCTGATCGGCACGTCACGGACCACCCCGATGCTCGGTGCGTTCAAGTTCGGCGACGTCGAAGTGGCACGAACGCTGTTCGAGCTCGGCGCACCGATCGAATTCGCCGACGGCAACGGCATCACGATGCTCGGCCGTGCCGTGCTCAACAACGAAGTGGCGATGGCGAAAACGCTCATCGATCGCGGCGCCAACGTCAACGTCGTCGACAAGCTGGGTATGACGCCGCTGCTGTGGGCCGCGTCGAGCGATTTTGGCGATCCCGCGATGATGGAGCTCCTGCTGAAGTCGGGAGCCAAAGCCGATGTCCGCAACAAGGACGGCCTGACGGCGCTCGAGCTGGCGCGGAAATACGGTCACGTAGAAGTGATCCCCGTTTTGAGTCGCGGCAACTGATCTTCCGCCAAGGCGGAAGCCACAGAGTCGACTCGTCGAGTCGACCGCGTAGCCGTTCATCGATTTTCGTCGTGGCTTCCGCTCCTAGGCGGAAGGAGTACCAACATGACAAAACCAATTCCCGCCACGTGGGCGGCGCTCGTCGTCGTTGCGGTCGTTGCGTCGAGCCTCGCTGCGCAGCAGCCAGGGCGGGGCGCAGGGCAGGGACGTCAGGGCGGGCAGGCCGCTCCGGGTGGGCGTCAGGGCGGCGTTGGCGGCGCGCCGCCGGCGATCAATTGGCCGTCGCCGGACCTGCCCGACGGACCGATCGTGGCGCAGTCGGCGGTACCGGCGCACCGCGACCTGCGGATCATGGTGACGAAGGGACTGTCGCATCCGTGGGCGATGGCGTTTCTGCCCGACGGCGGGATCCTCGTCACCGAGCGCGCGGGCCGGCTTCGGATCATTCGCAACGGCGTTCTCGACCCGACGCCGATCGCCGGCGTTCCCGCGGTGGATGGCGGCTTCCTGAACGGGCTTCTCGACGTCGCGCTGCACCCGCAGTATGCGAAGAACCGATGGGTCTACTTCACCTACCACAAGCCGCTTGGCGCTCCCGCGGCCGCACCGGCAACCCCGCCAGCCGCCGGTGCGCGTGCAGGTGGCGGAGGTCGCGGTGGCGGGGGAGGATTCGAGCTCGTCCTCGGGCGTGGCACCTTCGACGGCAAGGCGCTGACCGACGTCCGTGAGGTCTTCAATACCCACCAGCAGGGATCAGCCTCCCGCATCGTCTTTGCGCGCGACGGGACGATCTACATGTCGTCGGGCAACGCCAGCGAGGTGCCCGACGCGCCGCCGCAGGACCCGAACGACTATCGCGGCAAGGTGCTGCGTATTCGCGACGACGGCAGCGTGCCGCCGGATAATCCATTCGTCGGTCGCGCCGGATACAAGCCGGAGATCTTCTCGCTCGGACATCGCACGCAGCTCGGGATGGCGTTGAACCCGGAGACCGGCGAGTTGTGGGCGTCGGAGCAGGGTCCCAACGGCGGCGACGAAATCAACATCATCAGGGCCGGCAAGAACTACGGGTGGCCGGTGGTGAGTTACGGTCGCAGCTATCCCGGCCCGCGCCTCGGCCTGTCGCGTCCCGACATGGAGGAGCCGATCGTCATCTGGATCCCGTCCATCGCCGTGTCCGGGCTGTCGTTCTACACGGGCGACGTCTTCGCCGGCTGGAAGCGCAGCGCGTTCGTCGGCGGCATGCGCCAGGGTGAGGTGCCGCGCACCGGCCAGATCCAGCGCATCGAGTTCAACGAAAAATGGGAAGAGATACGCCGCGAGCCGATGCTGCGTGAGCTGCAGCAACGAATCCGCGACGTGCGACCGGGACCGGATGGGTATCTGTATGCCCTGACGGAAGAGGACAACGCGGCGCTGCTTCGCATCGAACCAGCGGCCGCCAAATGACGACACACTGAGCACTGAGACACCGAGAAAAAATACGGATCTCGGTGCCTCGGTGTCTCGGTGTGTCGCAGCGCTATCATCGGGAGAACTATGAAAATCGCAGAACGAATGACGCGGATCGGAATCGAGTCCGCGTTCGAGGTCCTGCAGCGCGCGCGCGCGCTCGAGGCGCAGGGCAAGAAGATCATCCACCTGGAAATCGGCCAGCCGGATTTTCCGACCCCGAAGCACGTGAAGGAGGCCGCCAAGAAGGCGCTCGACGACGGCTGGACGGGATACGGGCCGACGCCGGGGTTCCCGGATTTCCGTGACGCGATCGCAGAGTACATCTCGCGCAGCCGCGGGATCAGCGTGAGCGGCAAGAACGTGGTCGTCGTGCCTGGCGGGAAGCCGATCATGTTCTTCACCATGATGGCCGTGCTCGAACCGGGTGACGAGGTCATCTATCCGAACCCTGGGTTCCCGATCTACGAGTCGATGATCAATTTCCTCGGCGCGACGCCGGTACCGATGCCGCTCGTCGAGAGCCGCGGCTTTTCGTTCGACCTCGACACGTTCCAGCAGAAACTGTCGCCGCGGACGAAGATGGTCGTCCTCAACTCGCCGGCCAATCCGACGGGCGGCATGATGCCGCGCGAGGACCTGGCGAAGGTGGCCGACCTGCTCCGCGAGCGCGACGTGCTCGTGCTGAGCGACGAGATTTATTCGCGCATCTGCTACGGGGTGGAGCCGGCGTCGATCACGCAGTTCGACGGCATGCTCGACAAGACGATCATCCTCGACGGCTTCTCGAAGACCTACTCGATGACCGGCTGGCGCCTCGGCTACGGCGTGATGCCGCTGTGGCTGGCAGAGGCGGTCGACAAGCTGATGGTCAACTCGAACTCGTGCACCGCGAGCTTCACGCAGCGCGCCGGCCTGGCCGCGCTGCAGGGCCCACAGGACGATGTCGATCGGATGGTCGCCGAGTTCCGGCGGCGCCGCGACGTCATCGTCAACGGGCTGAACGAGATTCCGGGCTTCCGCTGCGTCGTCCCCGACGGTGCGTTCTACGCGTTTCCAAACGTCAGCGGCACCGGGATGCCGAGTAGGGAACTGGCGGACATGCTCCTCAACGATGCCGGTGTTGCCTGTCTGAGTGGAACGGCCTTCGGCAGCTACGGCGATGGCTACCTGCGATTCAGCTACGCCGCCTCGCTCGAGAACATTCAGGATGCGCTCGATCGGATTCGCGCCGTGTCGGATCGCTGGGCCGCCGTGCGCACGTAATGCTCGTTTAAGCCTCCGGCCTTTATCGTTTCAGGAGCGCCAGCACCTCGTTCATCTCCTTTGGCACGGCGCTGCTGAGGACCTCCGCGCCGGTGGCGGTCACCAGCACCGTGTCCTCGATGCGGACGTGCGTCTGCTGGCTCGGCAGGTCGATGATCGGCTCGATTGCGAGCACCATTCCTTCCTCGAACGGCAGGCTCCAGTCGCCGACGTCGTGGACAGAGAGCCCGACGTAGTGTCCGGAATAGGCGTACACGGGATCGAAGCCGTGCTTCCGCATGGTGTCGGCGGCAATTTTCTGAACGACGCTGCGCGCCACGCCAGGCTTGATCGCCGCGATGATGCTCTTCTGCGTATCGAGCACTGCCGCATACGCCTTGGCCTGCTGATCGGTGAACTGTCCTGACACGGGCCACGTGCGAGTGATGTCCACTGTCAGGTAATCGAGCGCGCCGGCGTAGTCCATCACCACCATCTCGCCGGCCTTCATCTGCCGACCGTTGTCGCCGTAATGCCACTGGTTGCCCATCGGCCCTGAGCCGACGATGGCCGGATAGGCGTCGGCCTGGATACCGTGCTTCACCAGCCAGTAGGTCGCTTCGGCCTCGAGCTCGTATTCGTACTTGTCGGGTCCTGTTGCCTGAATCGCGCGCTTCACCGCTTCCGCGCTGATACGCCCGTTGTAGCGAAGGATCTCGATCTCGCGCGGGGTCTTGATCAGGCGCAGCCGATCGAGCGGCGGCGTGACGTCACGCAGCGTGTAGGCGGGCAGCCGCGCTCTGAGCGAAGCTGCCCGCGCCGAGTCCTCGGTCGGGTGCTGGGCGAACGGATTGGCGAGCCGGCGCGCGACTTCGCTCGTCACCTCGCTGCGTCCGAGATCGATTTTGTCGGGATCGGACAGCCGCGTCCAGATTGTCGCACTCGTGCTTCTGCGCCTGGCCAGCGATTCGTAGAGATCCGACAACGGCCGGATCGACGCCAACCCGTATTTCTTCGCCGCACCAGGCTCCTCGAGCCAGTTGCCACCTTCGAAGCGCACCTCGTCAGCCGACAGCTTCGGCATGAACAGCGACGACGATCCGGAGCGGACGTCCATGACGAGTACGGCATTCAACGCTTCGCTGCCCGTCAGGTAGTAGAAATCGTGATCCTGCCGGAACCGGAGACCCGGCGTCGCCTCACTGGCGCCGAACAGCACCACCAGTCCGCCGTCCGGCGACTGCGCGCGCAGTGCCTGGGCCAGTCTCTCGCGTCGCGCACTGAACTCCTCCGGCGCGTAACCAAACCGCTCTGCCGCTGGCCAGCCCGCGAAGGCGAGGAACAAGACAAAGGCCGCCAGCACCCGTCCACCTCGTTTGGGAGTCGGCAGCTGGAAGTCGGAAGTTGTCACTCTCTGAGCGTCACGCATACCCATCCTTCTTCCTCGCCGCGGTGCTCGACACTGAAGGCACCGTACGCCGTCACCACCTCGGCCTCTTCCTGTGTCGTGAACCCGCTGAGCACGAGCCGTCCGTGTGCGTTCGTCAGCTGGCGGAGGCGTTTGGCCATCTCAATGAGCAGCCCGCCCGTCAGGTTGGCCAGGATCACGTCTGCCGGGACGAGGTCTGCCGAGCGGGAATCGCCGACGATCAGCGTTACCTGCGCTGACGCATTGAGCGACAGATTGTCCCACGCCGCCTGAACCGCATCCGCATCGTCGTCGATGCCGGTGACCTCTTCAGCGCCGAGGCGGCTGGCCGCGATCGCCAGGATGCCCGATCCGGTTCCGACGTCGAGGACAGTGCAGCGCGACAGCTCGATCTTCTGCAGTGCGGCCAGGCAGAGTCTGGTGGTGGCATGGTGACCGGTGCCGAACCCCATTGACGGCCTGATGACGAGCGTGATGGGAGCGTCCCACGGCGGCGCGACGATGATGCGGCCGACCTGGACGGCGCGCAGGTCGGCCTGCGAGCGGGCGGCCCAGTCCTCGTCGGCAACGTCGAGCGTCTCGAAACGAAGACTGGGAAAGTGGGCAGGCAGTTCGCGCAGCGCGCGCTCCCGTTCCATGGCAGTGGTAAAGAACACCTGCCATCGATCGTCGGCCGCTTCGTCGACGGCGGCGATGCCGTAATCGGCCAGAGCAGCCTGCAGCAGGTCCGCCGACTCCCGTGTCAGACTCGACGCGACGAGGGCGGGCCAGGTGCGCACGCTATCCGAAGATGTCTTTGACGCGGCCGAACAGCCCCTTGTCCTCGTGGTTGACCGGCGTCGGCTCGAACTTCTCCTTCGGCAGCGAGCCGGCGAGCTGTTCGAGCAGCTTCTTCTGATCCCTGCTCAACTTCCTCGGGGTCGTGACCTTCAACGTGACGAACAGGTCGCCGCGGCCACGCCCGCTGACGTCCGGCATGCCGCGTCCGCGCAGACGGAACGATTGCCCGCTTTCGGTGCCTTCCGGCACCTTGAAGGGTTCTTCGCCCTCGAGTGTTGGAATCGTGATCTCGCCGCCGAGCGCGACGGTGGGAAAGTTCAACGGGATTTCGCAGTGCAGGTCGTTGCCGTCGCGCTGGAAGAACGGATGCTCCTGGACGTGGATGACCACATACAGATCGCCCGCGGGACCACCGGGCCCTCCCGCTTCGCCTTCACCCGTCAGCCGGAGGCGCTGCCCGGTGGCGATGCCGGGGGGGACGCGAACGGTGAGCTTGCGCTCCTTCTGCACCCGGCCGGCGCCCTTGCATGTCTGGCAGGGATTCGTGATGACGCTGCCGCTGCCGCGACACTGGCCGCACGTGCGGGCGACGGTGAAGAACCCCTGCTGATAGCGCAGCTGACCGCGGCCGTGACACTGTGGGCATGTCGCCGGCTTGGAACCCGCGGCCGCGCCGGTGCCCGAACAGGTCTCGCACGACTCCAGCCGCGGGATCTGAACCGTCGTCTCGGTTCCCTTGGCAGCTTCGTTGAACGAGATCTCCAGGTCGTAGCGGAGGTCGGCGCCGCGCGCCACGCCGCCGCGTCGGCGGCCGCCGCCGAATACGTCGCCGAATCCGAAAATGTCGCCGAGGCCACCGAGGATGTCTTCGAAGCCGGTGAAGACGTTGGGATCGAAACCGCCGGTGGCGGCACCGCCGAGGCCGGCATGGCCGTAGCGATCGTAGAGATGGCGCTTGTCGGCGTCGGCAAGCACCGAGTACGCCTCCGCGGCTTCCTTGAACTTCTCTTCGGCCGTGTGATCGCCTGGATTGCGATCGGGGTGGTACTTGAGCGCCAGCTTGCGGTACGAGCTTTTGATCTCGATCTCGGTTGCGGTGCGCTCGATGCCGAGGACTTCGTAATAGTCGCGCTTGCTCACGGATGTTTTGCGACCTTGACCATGGCCGGCCGCAGCAGCCTGTCGCCCAATTTATACCCGCGCTGCAGTTCCTGCATCACTTCGCCCTCGCGGTGTTCAGCGCTCGGCTCGTGGATGACTGCCTGATGAACGTTTGGATCGAAGTCGGCGCCGAGTGCGTCGATGGCGGTGACGCCGCGCTTGCGCAGCAGGTCGAGCATCTGCTTGTGGATGAGCTCGACGCCGCGGCGAAACGCCTCGTCCGCACCGGCGGGCGCCTGCAGCGCACGCTCGAAGTTGTCGATGATCGGCAGCAGCTCGAGGACGACATCGGCCGCCGCATACTCCGAGACCTCGCGTCGCTCGCGATCGATCCGCTTGCGGTAGTTGTCGAAATCGGCCACCGCGCGCAGGAACTGATCCTTGAACGAGTCACGCTCCTTCTGCAGGGCGGCCAGCGCTTCATCAGCACCCGCGCTTGCCTGACCGGCGGCGTCCGCCTGCTCGGCAGCCGTTTCGTCGGCCGCGAGCGGATCGGGCGCGTCGGCAGTCTCTTCGTACTCGGGCTCGATTTTCTTATTTGGCATTGAACTGGACTGTGTAATTCAAAATGCAAAATGCAAAATGCAAAAAGTCGTCGGACTCAGCTCTTGCATTTTGAATTTTGCATTTTGCATTACCCGACAACTTCAATTCGCATCCCGCAGCACGCGCGACACCGCCTGCGTCGTGCCATCCACCAGCGCAATCGTACGGGAGTAGTGCATGCGCGTCGGCCCGATCACCCCGACGGTGCGGGCGGCGCTGCCGTCAACCGCTGTGGACGCGATCAAGCTGAACGAACGCAAGTCCGGAGCGGCATGCTCGGCGCCGATAACGACCGTCAACCCGGGGCCGTCGATGTACTCGTTCAGCAGGTGTATCAGCCGCTCCTTTTCTTCCATCATCTCGAGCAGCGCCCGCAGCGTGGCTCTCGACACGCTGTCGTCACCGCTGTCGAGCAGGGCCGCGGCGCCTTCGACGTGGAAGGTGACCTGACCGGGGAGCGTGTCCAGCGTCTGCTGCGCCAGCCGCAGCGCCCGTCGCAACAGCTCATCGTACAGGCTGCGCTCCTGCTGCAGGCGCCCCAGCACAGCTTCGCGCACGGCGACGAGCGGCAGACCGGCGAACTCCGTGTTGAGATAATTGGCCGCCTGGACCAGATCCATCGGCCGGACCTCTTCGCCGGCATCCACCACTTTCTGCGTCACCTGATTGCCACGCGACACGACCACCACCAGCACACGGCTGCCGCCAAGCGGAACGAACTCGATGCGCTGCAGGACGCCGCCGTGGTCCTCCGCCAGGGCGAAGCCGACGTAACGCGCCGCGCGCGACACCATGTGCGACACGCTGACCAGCAGGTCGTCCATGAGCGGTGAGCGTCCGGCGTGCGCGCGAATCTCGTCCTCGACGCTGAACGGCGGCCGCGAAGGTCGCCGGCTCTCGAGCAGCAGATCGACGAACACGCGGTAGCCACGGTCCGTGGGAACGCGACCGGCCGACGTGTGCGGCTGGTGGACGTAACCAAGCTCTTCGAGCTGCGCCAGCACGTTGCGCACGGTCGCCGAGGAGACACCAAGACCGCTCTTGTGCGCAAGCACCTGCGACGGCACTGGCTCACCCGACTCGATGTACTCGCGGACCAGCGTCGCCAGCACCCTTCGCGACCGATCGGAGAGTTCAAAGGAACCCATTGCGTATCAGAAGGTTAGAAAAATTATAACGCTCTTCCCGCCAGTGCGGCCGCTTCGGAACGGGCCTCGGCGACGATGGCGCCCGCATCGAGACGCAGTGGCGCGCCATCCTTGATCAGGATCTCCCCATCCACCATCGTCAGGCGGACGTCGGCGGGCTGCGCCGCATAGACGATGGCCGAAAAAGGATCGGGGGAGGGCGCCAGTCGCGCGGACTGGCCATTGATGACGATCAAATCGGCCTTCTTTCCGACCTCGATGGACCCCGTGTCGGCCTCGAGGCCCAGCGCGCGGGCGCCGGCTCGGGTTGCCATCCACAGCGCATCGCGCGCCGACAGCGCGCCGGGGGACCGCCGCATCGACTGCAGCGTCGCCGCCAGCCGCATCTCGCCGAACATGTCGAGGTGGTTGTTGCACGCCGCACCGTCGGCCCCGAGCGAGACGCAGACGCCGCGGGATCGCAGTTCGGGTACCGGCGCGATGCCTGACCCCAGTTTCAGGTTCGAGCCCGGGCAGTGGGTCACCTTGACGTCCTGCGCGGCGAGCAGCGCCTGCTCCTTGTCGTCCACCCACACACAGTGCGCGATGTTGAGCCGCGGCGACAGCAGCTCCAATTCCGCGAAGTACTCGATGTTGCTGCGCCCGACCGCCATGCGGACCATTGCCACCTCGTCGCGCTGCTCCGCGGCGTGCGTGTGGACGAGCGCGCCGAGATTGGCGGCGGCGTCTCCGATCGCCTCGAGCAATTCGCGGGCGCAGGAGAGCGCGAAGCGTGGCGCGAAGGCGATGCGGATACGGCCACTGGCCGTCCCGTTGTACTGGCGGAACAGGGCAACGCTCTCGTTGTAGCCGTCGTCGCCGGGCTGACGGAGCCGTGCTGGCGCGTCCGGCGTCGTGTGGTCCATCAGGCATTTGCCGATGGCCGCACGAATTCCGGTCGCCGCTGTTGCCTCGATCACGGCGTCGGTGTCGTGCACCGTCTCCATCGTCAGGATGGACGTCGTGCCGCTCTGCAGCAACTCGAGACATGCCAGACGCGCCGCAGCTCGCAGCGATGCGCGCGTGTGGGCGGCTTCCATCGGCCAGACGCGCGTGCGCAGCCACTGCATCAGGAACAGGTCGTCGGCATAGCCGCGGAACAGCGTCTGGCAGAGATGGATGTGCGTCTGCACGAAACCCGGCAGCAGGAAGCAGCCGTCTGCGTCGATCGTGACCTCGTGGGAGCCTTCCGGTTCGGCACCGATCGCGACGATGCGTCCGTCGCGGACCGAAACGGATCCGTTCAGCACCTCCATCCCGTCGTTCATCGTCAGGATGGTGGCGTGGCGGATGAGCGTGCTCATCGATGAACGATGATTGATGAATCGGGATTGGGAGATTGGTTTATCGGTTCGCGGGAGATCTTCATTTCTTCAGCGCACCCTCCCATCGCATGCTGACGGCAGCGACGGCGGGTTCGGCACTCTTGCCGTGCTTGACGGCGATCAGCTCGGCAACGATGCTGACGGCGATTTCCTGCGGGGTGATCGCGCCGATGTCCAGCCCGATCGGCGCATGCACCGGCTTCAACGACTCCGGAGCGATGCCTTCCTCGAGCAGGGCGTCGAAGATGCGGCGGACCTTGGCTTTGCTGCCGATCAGCCCGACGTAACGCATCGGGTTGCCGACGACGGCGCGGAGCGCGTCGAGGTCGTGCGTATGGCCGCGCGTGACGATGACGGCGTAGGCGGTCGGCGCCAGCTGATGCGCCTGCAGCCACGTCGGGATGTGATCGACGATGACCTCGATGCCCGCGCCGAAGCGCTCGGCGTTGGCGAACTTCTCGCGATCGTCCACGACGTGCACGCGGAAGCCGACGTCGTGCGCCATCTTCGCCACGAAGTAGCCGACGTGGCCGGCGCCGAAGATGTACACGTCGGGCGACGCCTCGACCGGCTCGATGAACACTTCCATCTGTCCGCCGCAGACGAGGCCTGTTTCCTGTGCGAAATCGTCGTTGAGCTCGTATTTCACGTTCAGCGGACGTCGCGCCTTGATCGCTTCGCGCGCCTTCCAGAACGCATCGTTCTCATAGCAGCCGCCGCCGATCGTCCCGACCGTGCGCCCGTCCGAGTAGACGAGCATCTTGGCGCCGACGCGTTGCGGCGTGGAGCCGGTTGAGCCGGTGATGGTGACGAGAGCGACCTCTTCGCCGTGCGACAGGGCTTCTGCCAGGGCGGCGAATACTTCTTGATTCACGATTTGATTATAGAGCCGCGCGGTTCACCCTTCCGGGTGCTCGGTTCTCGGTTCGTGTTCAGGTTCGGTTCCGCTGTTCTGCGTTCCGGGTTCCGGGTTCCCTGTTCTAGGTTCCCTGTTCTAGGTTCGCGGTTCTGGGTTCGCGGTTCTGGGTTCGCGGTGCGGTGTTCACTACGAGGCGGCAGGTCGCTGCCCGAATACATACTGAACCGGCTGCGACGCCGAACCCCGAACCCGGAACCCGAACCCGGAACCCGAACCGAACGTGAACACGAACCGAGAAGAGAGCACTCGGAAGCGTGAACTGATTTCGTTCAGGGCTCCCCGCTATGCAGTGGGCAGAACTCGACCGGCTCGGTGCCGGTGATGAACGATTCGGTGAATGTGCGCGGGCAGTTGGGCGTGGCGAGCTTCCCGGTGTCGCGGTCGATCTCGACGAAGGTGATGCCGTCGGGCGGTTCGAACTGCGGACTGCCGTGACCGGCGGTCGCGGCCTTCATGAACTCGGTCCAGATGGGCAGCGCCGCCTGCGAGCCCGTCAGCCCAATCGGGTTGTTATCGTCGAAGCCGACCCAGACGACGGTGAGGATCTCCGGAGTGAAGCCGACGAACCAGGCGTCGCGCTGATCGTTGGTCGTCCCGCTCTTGCCGGCGGCGTCGGGCGTGAACCCCATCGCGCGCGCGGCGGCGCCGGTTCCTTCGTTCAACACGCTGCGCAGCATGTTGGTGACGAGGAACGTGGTGTCGGGCCGCGCCACCGATTTGTCCTTCGCCGGCGCTGGGTTCAGCCTCCGCTTGCCCGCCTGGATGAAGTTCAGGGCCTTCAATGGTCGTACGCTTCCGCGGTTGGTGAAGAGCGTGTAGGCCTGCGCCACCTCGAGCGGCGTCAATTCGAACACGCCGAGCGTGATCGACGGGAACGCCTGCGGCGGCGTGCCGACACCGACGCGCTTCCACACGTTGGCAACGACGTCGAAGCCGACCTGCTCGCCGACGCGAATCGTACCGACGTTTCGCGACATCGCCAGCGCGCGGCGGAAGGTCACCTCGCCGTCGTAGTCGTCGTAGTTCTTCGGTTCCCAGACCTGCCCGTCGTACTCGAACGTCGTCGGTTCGTCTCTGGTCAGCGAGGCGGGCGTGAGATCGGTGCGTCCTTCCTCCGCGGCTTTCTCGAACGCCGCCAGATAGACAAACGGCTTGAACACCGACCCGGGCTGCCGGCGCGCGGTGGTGACGCGGTTGTACTGCGACGTGTTGTACGACCTGCCGCCAACCATGGCGAGGATCTCGCCTGTTCGCGGGTCAACGGCAATCAATGCGGCCTGGGGACTCTCGGGCAGCTTGCGCCGGCGCTTGGAGAGCAGTTCGTCCACGCGATTCAAGCCGTTACGAATCGCTTCCAGCGCCGACCGCTGCAGGTTCATGTCGAGCGTCGTGTAAACGCTGACATCGTCTGACTGCGCCATCAGGCCTGGATACGCCGTCTCAACCTGCTGTCCGACGAGGTCGACGAAGTACGGCGCCTCGTTGTCCACGGCGCGCGGAACAATCTGCAGGGGTTCTTGTGATGCCGTGGCGGCCGCCGCGGCCGTGATGTATTCCTCGGACGCCATCGCCTGCAGCACGAGGTTGCGTCGCTCGGTCGAGCGCTTCGGGCTGGAGAAGGGCAGGCCCGGGTATTTGATGGTGCCGGCGATCGTCGCGGCTTCGGCGTTGCTGACGTTGGCGACGTCCTTGCCGAAGAAGATGCGCGACGCTTCGGCGACGCCATGTATGGCGAACGACCCGCGCTGACCGAGGTAGACGTCGTTGAGATACATCTCGAGGATCTCGTCCTTCGAGGCGCGGCGTTCGAGCGCGAGCGACATCAGGATTTCGCGCGCCTTGCGCCAGTAGGACCCCCAGGTGCGTCCGCGTTCGCCGGTCTGCAGTTCGGCGTTGAACTCGTCGGCGAGGAAGAACATCCGCGCCAGCTGCTGCGTGATGGTGCTGTAGCCGACCGCCCCGCCGTTGCTGTTGGTCGCGTTGCGGATGGCCGCGGCGGCCAGCCGGACGGGATTGACGCCTGCATGTGAATAGAACCTCTGATCTTCGATCGCCAGCACTGCCTGCCGCATGCGCGGCGGGATCGCCGACAGCGCCACATGACGACGCTTCTCCCGCGTCCCCGACACGCCAAATGCGGTCAGCAGAGGCGGATCGAGCTGAATGGACTGCACGTTGCCGCGACCGCGAATCTCGATCTGCTGGATGCCGCGGAGAGGTCCTGCCGGCGTCGGTGTCGGTTTCCCCCGCGATGCCTTGACCGCCGGCGGCTTCGGGAACACGACGCGAATCGAGCGGTCGGCGAGCGGACCTTCGCGCGGAGAGATGGTGACGGCATTGGCGGCTGACGTGAACTGGCCGGCACCGTCGATCTGCTGCCGCTGCGCATAGCCGAGGTCGTTCAGCCGAGCGACGAGATCATCTGACGACAGCGCCTGTCCGCGACGCAGTTCGACGGCGCGGGCATAGACGCGCGGCGGCGTCCGGTCGCGCACGCCGTGCAGACGCTCCGCGATCTGGTCGGCGTAGGAGAAGTAGAAGTAGGCGAAAAGCGAACCGAAAACCAGCGTGAAGACACCAGCGGCGAAGAGCAGATAGCGAAGCCAGCGATGGCGGCTCAGCCACCGAATCTTCAACACGGGCTTGGACCGGCCTGACGGTCGGCCTCTACCGGACGGTGGGGTCGGAGACGCTGGTGCCAAATTGCGCCCGGTTAAGACTTCAAATCTGAACGACCCAGTGGGTTCCCATTTCGAGGGGGATTTCGTCGCTCACACGGTCGACGAGCGCCGGCCCGTATTTGTTCAGGAAGAAGACGAAGCCGATCTCCCGTTCCTGCGGGTGGCCGCCCGGGAACACCTGCGCCTGGGCATGGTGATACTGGCGTCGCAGGGTGTCGTCCTTGCGCTTGGCGGCCTGGATCACCTTGTTGTGCAGTTTCTTCAGGTCATCCTGCATACGTGTCAGCGTCGAGCGGGCGGCGCCTTCCAACGTTGTATCGACCTGACCGACCTCCTGCGCCAGACGTCCGACCCGTTCGTCGATTGCGCGCGCTGCGTCCTGGAGCGATGCCTCGACCGACGGCGGCAGCTGCGACTCGAGCAGCTCGTTGAGGGCGGCCTCATCCTGTGCGCGGAGCGTTTCGAAGGGGAATTCGTGACGCGTCAGGAACTTCATGGTGTTGGCGTCGACGACCGTTGCCGTGGCGCGCTGCTGGATCAGCGGCATCGAGAGACCGAATGCCTGGTACACGCCCTTCAACTGCGCAAGATAGGCGAGCTCATTCGGCCCGGCGATGTAGCTGGCGGTGGGGAAGATCGTGTCCTGAACGAGCGGCCGAAGCAGGACGTTCGGACTGAACCGCTCCGGGTGGCGGCGAGCCTCGTCGAGCAGCATGCTTCGCCTCTCGGGTTGATCACCGACGAGGAAGCCGTCGCTGCTGCGGCGGATTGCCTGCCGTCCACTGTTCAGGTAGAACAGGGCAACGGCGTCGTCGTGCGGGATCGCCTGCGCGTGGTAGCCGCGCGCCTGCAGGGTCTCACCGGCGGCGATCGCCAGACGTGCGGTGGTCCCGGCGGTTTCGAGCTCGCGCGCAAACAGGTCGGCGGCAAGCGGCTTCGCCGCCGGGTCCGAGGCGTCGTACAGCACCAGGCCGCGTCGTCCAAGCGTTGCCTCCATCCAGTTTGCGAACGCTTCGGCCATGCCGACGCCAGGCCGATAGGCGTCACGCAGCGATTCGATGAGCGCGGCAGTGAACTCGGTTTTCTGCAGAATCGTCTCGAGTTCTCCGATCGCCGCCAGGCAGGAGTCATCCAGTTCGACACGCGCGACGGCGGTGTGGTGAGCGCCTTCCGGGTCCCCGAGGGCCACGTGACGGACGGTCAGCTCGCTGTCGAGGACGCCGCACCTTTTCACCTCGTCCCAGTCGTGATCCTCGCCCTCGATCCAGAACACCGGCACGGCCGGGACGCCGTGCTCCTCACGAACCCGTTCGGCCAGGCGGATGGCGGTGAGAGCCTTCAGCAGGGTGAACATCGGCCCGCCGAAGAGCGTCGCCTGTTGACCGGTCACGATGGCGACCGAATTCGGGTCACGGAGCTGCGCTGCCGCTGCCAGTGCTTCGGCCGGCGCGCCACGGCGGCGCTGCTGCGCCTCGAGGATGCGGACGAGTGCCTCGCGGTTGCGCGGGTGCGACTGCGCGCCGGCAATCGCCCCGCGCCATGCCGCCGGATCCTCAGGATTTCCGGCGAAGAACTCCGCCACCCGCGCGTAGTCGAACGCGTAGTCGGCCGCCAGCCGCCGTATCCAGGGGAAGCGTCGTATGTCGACGGGAAGACGCACGGGAGAGCTGTCGTCCCCGGCGCGCGCAGCCGCGCGCGCAGGTGCCGAGGCTGACACACCGGACTGTGGGAGCACCGCCGGGTACTCTCGCAGAGCCTCGCGCGCAGTGTCAATGCCGGGGTGGCCGACCCGGCCAATTGCGCATGTTACGATCGCAGGACAACTCTGAAAGGTAATTCACTGCCGGGGTCACATTTTTCACCCGACGATCAGCTCGAGGATTTTCCGCTGCGGGAGACCGACGAGCCTGCTCTCAGCTCGTTTGACGAGGCGAGCGCAGACGAACAGCGTGCTCTGCATTCCGATGAAGGGCCGGTTCGGCGACCCGCGCCTGCAATTGAGGATCAGCGCCCGTTTGCTGCAATTGAGGATGAGCGCCCGTTTGGTGCAATAGAGGATCAACGCTTGTTTGCGGCCTCATATGAGGAACCGCGCCTCTTTGCAGCGTCCGCGGAGGTGCCACGGCGTCGCAGCGGGTTGAGTATCTGGTTTGCCGCTGCCGCCTCGCTGGTCGTCGGGATCGTCATCGGGTTCGCGAGCGGTTACCGCGCCGGGCAGGGGATGGGTCTGTCGTTGCCATCCGTGCTGAAGCAGGAACGACGGCCGTCGCCGACGACGGGCATCGAACAAGGCGGCGAGTCGCCGTCCGGACGCCCATTCAGCGAATCCACGGTGACGGACCCGACTCGCATCGATCCGGAGCCGATCGTCCCCGCTCCGGCGACGTCGCAGCAGCCTGCTCCCGCGCCAGCTGCGCCGGCTCCCGTGCCAGCTGCGGCGGCGCCCGCGCCTGCGCCCGCACCATCGAACCCGCCACGGGCGGCCGCGCCCGAACGGACGCCCGCTCGCCGGACGCCTCCTTCGGCTCCGGCCGTGGCGACGGGTCCCGGAACAGTGCGGGTCCTGTCGCGGCCGGCGGGTGCCCAGGTCGTCTTCGACGGCCAGGTGGTCGGCAAGACACCGTTGGAGATCGGCGCCGTGGCTCCCGGGCAGCACAGCATCCGCCTCGAGCTGACCGGCTTCAAGCTGTGGGCGACGACCGTGGACGTGAAGGCCGGAAGCGACTCGAGGGTGGCGGCATCACTCGAAGAATAGGCGTAACGCAAAGAATAGGCGTAATGCAAAATTCAAAATTTAAAATGCAAAAAAGAGAGGCAAACGGGTGTGCCAGTCCGCTTTTGCATTTTGCATTTTGCATTGTGCATTGGAGCGCCAGGTCATGAATGCCATCCTGGCACTGGAAGACGGCACCTGGTATCAGGGCGTCGCCGCCGGCGCCAGCGGCGAAACGTCCGGTGAAGTCGTGTTCAACACGAGCATGACGGGCTACCAGGAGGTGTTGACCGACCCGTCCTACGCCGGGCAGATCGTCACGATGACAGCGCCGCAGATCGGCAACTACGGTGTCGCGGCGGGCGATGCCGAGTCACAGGTGCCGCGTGTTGCCGGCTTCGTCATGCGCGAGGCCTCGCCGCTGGCCAGCAACTGGCGCGCCGACGGCTCGCTACGGGAATATCTGATCCGCCATCAGATCGTTGCCATTGCCGACATCGACACACGGGCGCTGACGCGCGTGCTGCGGAGCGCCGGCGTCATGCGCGGCGTCATCGCGACGGGGCAGGTCGATCCGGAAGAACTGGTGGCGCGGGCGCGCGCGATCCCGAAGATGGAGGGCGCCGATCTGGTGCGCGGCGTCACCTGCGACACCGCCTTCGAGTGGCGGAAGTTCGAGGGGCGCGTCGGCGAAGCCGATCACACCGAGTTCGGGATCGCCCCGCAGGCACGGGCGAAACGCCGGCTGCGCGTCGCCGCATACGATTTCGGCGTCAAGTACAACATCCTGAGACGCCTCGACGCCTACGGGTGCGACGTACACGTGTTTCCCGCGTCGGCGCCGGCGGAGGCGTTGCGACGAATCGAGCCCGACGGCATCTTTCTGAGCAACGGACCGGGCGATCCGGCGGCGCTGACCTACGCCATCAACAATGTCCGCGAGCTGGCCACCGGTGAGGTGCCGATGTTCGGGATCTGCCTCGGCCACCAGATTCTCGGCCTCGCCGTTGGCGGTCAGACCTTCAAACTCAAGTTCGGGCATCGCGGCGCCAATCACCCGGTGAAGGAGCTGGAATCGGGGAAGGTGGAGATTACGTCGCAGAACCACGGCTTTGCGGTCGATCCAGGCTCGCTGCCGTCGGACGTCGTCGTGACGCACAAGAATCTCTACGATGGCACCGTCGAAGGTTTCCGCCACACGACGAAGCCGATCTTCTCGGTCCAGTATCATCCCGAGGCGTCGCCCGGTCCGCACGATGCGGATTACCTGTTCCGGCAGTTCATCGAGTCGATGGAGACGCGGTGACTCGTGTAATTCAGAATGCAGTATGCAGAATGCAGATCGTGCTTCTCACAAGGGTACGTAGGGCAGTGAATTCACTGGCTGAAGTCTGCATTCTGCATTCTGCATTCTGCATTTCCAGCGTCTCCTGATGCCCAAGCGCACCGATATCAAGAGAGTCCTCGTCATCGGCTCCGGTCCGATCGTCATTGGGCAGGCGGCGGAGTTCGACTACTCCGGCACGCAGGCGTGCAAGGCGCTGCGCGCCGAAGGGTTGGAAGTGGTCCTGGTGAACAGCAACCCGGCGACCATCATGACCGACCCGGAGTTCGCCGACGCCACGTATGTCGAGCCGCTGACGCCGGAGATTGTCGAAGCCATCATCGCCAAGGAGAAGCCCGACGCGGTGCTGCCGACCGTCGGCGGCCAGACGGCCCTCAATCTGGCGGTGGCGCTGCACGAGAGGGGCGTACTCGAGAAGTACAACGTCAAGCTCATTGGCGCGCAGATTGACGCCATCAAGGTGGCCGAGGATCGCCTTCTCTTCCGCAACGCGATGAAAGAGATCGACGTTGAAGTGCCGCGCAGCGGTGTCGCCACGACGCTCGAGGAGGCGTTGGCGCTCGTCGAGAACACGGGCTTTCCGGCGATTATCCGCCCGTCCTTCACGATGGGCGGTGTCGGCGGCGGCATCGCCTACAACATCGACGAGTTCCGGGAGCTCGCCGCCCGCGGTCTCGACCTGAGCCCGGTCCACGAAATCCTCGTCGAAGAGTCGGTCATCGGCTGGAAGGAGTTCGAGCTCGAGGTGATGCGCGACGGCGCGGACAACTTCGTCGTCATCTGTTCGATCGAGAACGTCGATCCGATGGGCGTCCATACCGGTGACTCGATCACGGTGGCCCCGGCGCTGACGCTGACGGACAAGGAATACCAGCGGATGCGGGACATGGGCCGGCGCATCATCCGCCGTGTCAATGTCGAAACCGGCGGATCGAACATCCAGTTCGCGATCAATCCTGCCGACGGCCGCATCGTCGCCATCGAGATGAACCCGCGCGTGTCACGGTCGTCGGCGCTCGCGTCGAAAGCCACCGGATTCCCGATTGCCAAGATCGCCGCCAAACTGGCGCTCGGCTACCGCCTCGACGAGATTCCGAACGACATCACGCGTGAGACCCCGGCTTCCTTCGAGCCGACCATCGACTACATCGTCGTCAAGTTCCCGCGCTGGAACTTCGAGAAGTTCCCGCAGGCCGACCGCACGCTGACGACGCAGATGAAGTCGGTGGGCGAGGCGATGGCCATCGGGCGGACGTTCAAGGAAGCGTTCCTCAAGGCGGTTCGATCGCTGGAGCTCGGCCGCAGCGGCAGTCTCTTTCCGAGCGGCCCCGAAGACACGAGCGACGAGGACGAAGACGAGACATCGCTGCGCAAACGCCTCGTCGTGCCGAACGATCGCCGGATGTGGGCGCTGTTCCGTGCGCTGCGGCGCGGCTGGTCGACAGAAACGCTCCACGAGCTGACGAAAATCGACCCCTGGTTCCTGCAGCAGTTTGCCGACATCGAAGAGCTGCGCAAGATCGCGGCGCTCGGCGAGTTCCGCGAGATGTCTGCCGACCTGCTGCGGACGCTCAAGCGCACCGGCTTCAGTGACGCCGACATCGCCGGCGTCTACGGCATCAGCGAGGAAGTCGTGCGCCAGCGGCGGCTGGAAGAAGGGCTCGCCCCGGCGTACAAGCGGATCGACACCTGCGCCGCCGAGTTCGAGTCGTACACGCCGTACATGTACGGCACGTTCGAGCGGCAGGACGAAGCGGAGCCGACGCCGACAAAGAAAGTCGTGATCCTCGGCAGCGGCCCGAATCGCATCGGGCAGGGTATCGAGTTCGACTATTGCTGCGTCCACGCCGTCTTCGGCTTCAGGGAAGAGGGCTACGAGACGGTGATGGTGAATTGCAACCCGGAGACCGTCTCCACCGACTACGACACCGCCGATCGCCTCTACTTCGAGCCGCTGACGTTCGAGGACGTGATGGCGGTCATCGAGCGCGAGCGCAGTGCCGGCGCCGACGTCTCGTGCCTTGTGCAGTTCGGTGGACAGACGCCGCTCAAGCTGGCGTTGCCGCTGCTCGAGGCCGGCGTGAAGATCGTCGGCACCTCGCCCGACTCGATCGACCTGGCCGAAGACCGCCAGCGGTTCTCGGAGCTGCTCCGCGACCTTGGCGTGCCGCAGCCGTCGAGCGGCACTGCGGTCTCGCGCGAAGAGGCCCGTGAGGTCGCCGACCGCGTCGGCTATCCGGTCGTTGTCCGGCCGTCGTACGTGCTTGGTGGGCGCGGCATGGCGATCGTCTTCGACGAGGGAGCTCTCGACCGCTACATGACCGGAGCGGTTGACGTGTCGCATGACCGGCCGGTGCTGATCGATCGGTTTCTCGAAGACGCGTTCGAGTTCGACGTCGATGCCCTCGCCGACGCCACCGGTGACGTTGTCATCGGCGGGATCATGGAGCATATCGAGGAAGCAGGTATCCACTCCAGCGACAGCTCGTGTGTCGTGCCGCCGTTCATGGTGGCCGAGAAGCATCTCGGGACCATTCGTGAGTACACGCGCCGCATCGCCCGCGCCCTCAAAGTCGTCGGCCTGATGAACATCCAGTACGCGATCAA
>Ga0111538_10000206_pt1 | contig 71701 bp, 63 predicted proteins | sample SoiMethybrSBSTD1_FD_79669 | JGI IMG/M metagenome (GOLD analysis project Ga0111538, IMG submission 79669) | Bulk soil microbial communities from a Populus tree surrounding site in Tennessee, USA - Soil MetaG P. TD hybrid SBSTD1 (version 2)... | ecosystem: Environmental > Terrestrial > Soil >...
ACTGGTGGACCTTGGCATGCAGCGTTCTGCCCTATCTAGTCGCGATCGGCTATCGGATCCACGTCGAGGAGGCCGTCCTTCAGGAGACGTTCGGACCAGCCTACGCACAATACGCGCGGACGAGAAAGCGCATCGTTCCCTGGGTGTACTGAGGCACAGCCTGACAACGGGGTTCCAGTAAGTTCCAGACTCGTGTTTAGAAAAACGCCTTGAGGGATGACGAGTCTTGCGAGGTCACGCCAACCTGTGCAGCACCGCTCCGAGCAGTCCGATACGGCCTACTGGTGTCTAACGCGGATAGAGCACGAACCGAAGCGCTGAGGCATGGATTACGTCATGAAGCTGTCGGTGATTCTTCTCGCAACCCTGCTCGTGGTTAGCGGTCTCGCGGCTCAGACGCCTCCGCTGATTCGCACCAGTGGCCCCGGATACGACGGTGCCATCGTTCAGCGTACGCAAACGCGAGATCGAATCGGAATCAGTTGGACACCGACAGCAACTCTCGTGAGGGAGGCTGAAACGTTGTTGCCGATATATCTCGATAGCAGTGCGGCGGCTTCTAGGCTTCGCTACACGGCTATCCGATCGCAGTTAGCCCAGTACAAGCGTCAGTACTGGGGACTGTCGAGTGGCAATCGAAGAGTCATGCAAATCCACTTTTTTCACCAGGAAACACCAGTTGTGCAAAAAGGCCGTTGGCTGAAGTCTGTCGTGTCCGTGATGGGCGGTGGTGACCGGTATTTCCACGTCACGTACGAGTCGGAACGACGGTCGTTCACAGGGTTGTGGGTCAACGCACCAGAGTGAGGAAAGTCGTTCTCATCGCGCTTCTCACAGTGATAGGCGTGCCTACCGCGTTATACGTGTCGGGCGCGGCGTACTTCGCGTTTGTCCCGAGCGCAGAAGACTATGCGCGTCGCCGATCATTCGATGCTGCACTCTGGCGGGTTATGCCGATCGGCATGATCAGGACTCGCACGAACCCATCATCCGACCTCATCGACCAAGTGCTCGTGAGCCCTGAACTTCCACGGAGATTCCTGGCGGCGTGGTTTGGGCGTTATGCTGCGAACCGTGCAGGTCGGCCGAGATATGTCGGTCGGCCTACTGCTAGTTATACGCACAATGGCCGTATCGCTCTTCCAGGTTCGCTCCATGAAGGTTGATCGCCAAGACCGGACGGCAAAAGGCATCCGCTTCTCTATCAGCGGAAACGGGCGCGAGATAGCGCGCGCCTACCTATACGTCATGAACAACGATCTTCATGACGCCCCTTTCGGTTTGCTCGAAGATGTCTTCGTCGACGAGTCGCAGCGTGGTGGTGGGCTTGGCACGGCCCTTGTACAAGAGGTCATTTCGGCGGCCAACGAGCTCGGTTGCTACAAACTAATTGCGACGAGCCGAACGTCGCGACCACATCTGCACGAGCTCTACGAGCGTCTGGGTTTTGAGAAACACGGCGTAGAGTTTCGTTTCAATTTTGACGCGACGACGCGCTGACTTCCTCGTCTTCGGTGGGCTAGGGATCGTCGCCTTCGCCGCGCTCTTCTGGCTTCAGGTCCATTGGCTTGAGTTGGCTGCCCGCCTGATGGGCCGGGACCGAATCATCTTCGACGAACAACCTCAGTGGATTCATATGCTGAACACAGGAGTGTTCGGCCTTCCTTGGGTCGCTTGTGCCGGGCTTCTTGCGCTCGCGATCCGGCGGCGACGATGGATGCCCTTGTTGGCTTTTGGGGGCGCCCAGATCCTCGGCGTAGCCTCGATCCTGGCAGTGATCGTCGGTGAGCCGGTTGTACGGGACTACTCTTCGAGAGTTCCCTTTGACTCGTCACAGTGGAGAGCCGAGAACGAGCAAGGCGCTGAGGGTGTCCGGGTACACATGGTCGATGACCTGTTGAGGAAGCACCAGCTCGTCGGGATGTCTCGAGATCAAGTCAACGACCTTCTCGGTGTACCTCCTGTTACGGAATACTTCCGAGAATACGACTACGTGTATTGGTTGGGGCAGGAGCGTGGGGCTTTTGGGATCGACTCGGAATGGCTTGTGCTCAAGTTCAAGGGGAATGTGGTCGTAGAGGCTTCCGTGGTTACCGACTAGTTTGGCACCGGCATCTCCGCGTAATCGATGACGAGCACATCCACGACTTCGCGTGCCGCTTCGAGCTTTAGGCCAGCTTGTTCCTGCAACGCGGTGAAAATCGAAACGCCATCCATGCTGGATTGTGGAACTGGCGAACACGCCGGAAAACGGACCGTACTCATACTGAAGCTGCAAGTCGAAGTGTCCAGTCAGGCCCGTGCGGTCAAGAACGGGCCGGTCTATCCCCATGCCCAGCGTTCGATTGTCCTGAGGCGGCTAGTTGCGGAATCCCGATTCGGCCTTGTCGATGTACGCTCGATAGCCCTCTGAGTCGATGAACGCGTCCGCCGGGTTCTTCGCGTCCTTGCTCGCGACGAACTTCATGTAGCGCCCCCATTCTCGGCTACTCGACGTCACCCAGATGTCAGCGGGAAGGCTGCGAAGCACGCGCAAGCTGCGCTCGATGTGGGCGCGTTGCTCTGGATACCGCATCACCGGCACCACACCCAGCGGGCAGACGCTGACGACGTCCAGGAGACGTTCACCGTCGCGGACGGGAAACGACCACGAGGTGCAGCCGCGCGTGCTGCCGCCCGTGACGTGCGCGGTGAGCGCGATCGGCCCAACACGGATCGTGTCGCCGTCCTTGAACCGGTGGTCAACGCGCGCGGGTGCGTAGCCGAAAAGCCCGACCTGGAAGAGCGTCCTGATCGGCAGGAACATGTCGGCGTTATCGCCACCGGAGGCGAGGATGGGCGCGCTCGCGTCGCTGGCCCAGAGCTTGGCGCCGGACGCCTGCTGGAGCGCTGCCAGCCCTCCGGCCTGCTCGCGAAGCGGAGTCGAGTTCAGCAGCACTTTGACGTCTTTGATATCGAAGCCGAGCTGCGCGATGCTCGCGATGATCATCGGCGCGTTTCTGGGATAGCCGCCGTCGAGCACGACGTGGCCCTCGGGCCCGGTGATCAAGAAGGCGGAGACGGCATCCGCGCCGACATAGTAGAAATTGCCGGCAATCCGAAACGGCTCGGCGGGTCCCGGCCCACTGCGGTCCACGGCGGTCTTCCACATTCGGGCGAGGAACACCATCGGGGCGATGCTCAGCGCGAGGATCAACACCGCCACGTTTCCCTTGGTGAGTTGCCGCATCAGTCAGGCCAGAAGAGCCAGGGGTGTTTCAGCTTTGCATTATAAAGTAACTGATGATGCAATCGAGCCGGGACACGTGAGCTCAGTCGATGCTCGCTCAGTACGTGTCGCACGTACGCCCGAAGTGCCGCAGTCGTTCCCGCGAAGACGTGCGCCACTGACTGTCAACGGACTGCAGGACGTACTTGATCTGCCGCACCCTGAGTCCATCTGGCCGGCGCAGCTCGTCGAGACGATAAGATACTTTGACACCGAACAGCGCTCGACCGCTTCCGGCTGGACGCGACCAACTCCTCCACACTGCGACCCGTCTAAGGCGCCATGGATTTCGTCGCCGATCTGCGATACGCCCTCCGCCTGCTGCGAAAGACGCCAGTCTTCACCGTCGCCGCGATCGGCACGCTGGCGCTCGGCATTGGCGCCAACACCACCATCTTTTCGCTCGTGCAGAAGATGCTGATCGAGCCGCTGCCGTACCAGGAACCGGACCGGGTCGTCATGGTCTGGGAGGACAGAACTGCGGCCGGGTTCCCGAGAAACAATCCCGCTCCTGGCAACTACCGGGACTGGCGCGGCATGAACCAGTCGTTCACCGACATGGCGGCGACGGCGTTCGCCTTCGCGAACCTGACCGGCGACTCTGGGCCGGAGCTCGTGGTCGGCCGTCGCGTGACAACGAATTTCTTCTCCGTGCTGGGCGTGCAACCCGTCGTCGGCCGCTCCTTCACAGCCGCGGACGACACCATTGGGCAGCGGGTGGTGGTGATCAGCCACGCGCTCTGGCAGCGCCGCTACGGCGGCGATCCGGGCATCGTCGGGCGCATGATTTCGATGTCGGGGCAGGGGAGTGGTGGGGTTGCGATGGACGTCAAGCACGAGGTGGTCGGCGTCGCCCCCCGATCATTCGTCTTCCTCAGCCGCGACGACGACTACTGGGTCCCAATGCAGTTCTCGCCCGATGAGGCCGCCGTCCGCGGCAACCACTTCTTGAACGTGTTCGCGCGCTTGAAGCCCGGCGTGACTGTTGAGGCCGCGAACGCGGACATCGGGGGGATTGCCAAGCGCCTCAGCGCGCAGTATCCGGACACCAATCGCGACTTCAGCGAAGCCGTGGTCGTGCCGATGCGAGAGGAGGTCCTCGGCAACACCAGGGTCCAGGTCATCGCATTGATGACTGCAGCGGCAGTGATCGTCCTCATCGCCTGCGCCAATCTCGCCAGCCTGCTCCTGGCGCGTGCGTCGGTGCGCCGCGGCGAGTACGCGGTGCGTCTCTCGCTCGGCGCCACGCGCGGACGGCTGGCGACGCAGATGCTCGTCGAAGCACTCTGCCTGTCGATCACCGGCGGCATGCTGGGCCTGGCGATTCCCGTGCTGGCCGCCACGCTCGTCGAGCGGATCGTGCCTATCGGACTGCAGGCATTCAGCGTGTCGTTGATGGATTGGCGCTTGCTGGCGTTTGTCGGCGCCCTCTCGATCGCGACGGGTGTCCTGTTCAGCCTCGCGCCGGCGCTGCAAACATCGCACGCCTCCACCGCCGACGTGCTTCAGCAGCACGCCCGCGGAAATACGGGCGGTCGCAGCCGTACGTTCCGCGACGGCCTGGTCGTGCTGCAAGTGGCGGCCACGCTGGTGCTGCTCGTCGCAGCCGGCCTGATGTTGCGCACGCTCGCCAATCTCAACGCCGTTGATCGGGGATTCGACGCCGACAACGTGCTGACGATGGTCGTGCCGCTGATGCCGAAGTACGTGGATCCAAGCAAGCGGCCGGCGTTTTACGAGTCAATCCTCGACGGCGTCCGCGCGCTGCCAGGCGTGCGCGCGGCGGCATTCGGCTCGATCCTCCCGTTTCAGAGCGCCGGGAACACGCGCTCCTTCAGCATCGAAGGACGTCAGCCACTTCCCGGAGACGATCCTGACGTGTTGTTCCGCGTCGGCACGGCGGACTATCTGCAAACACTTCGCGTGACGCTTCTTGAAGGGCGTCTCCTCGATGCCCGCGATGGCGCCACCGCGCCGCGTGCCATCGTCGTCAACGAAACGCTCGTCCGACGCTACCTGCCGGGCCAAACCGCGCTCGGCCGGCAAATGCGGTTCGGTCCAAACGAGCCGGCGTTCAGCATTGTCGGCGTGGTGAAAGACGTCCTCGAGCGTGGATTCCAGAGGGACGCGAAGGCCGGTGTCTATGTGACGCAGGCACAGGGGCCGCGCTTCTTTCCGACCGTGAATCTGATGGTGCGCGTGGACAACGATCCGCTCGGCTACGCGCCGGCGGTCCAGCGGATCATTCGCGCGGTCGATCCTGACCAGCCGATCCGCTTGATCCGATCGATGACGGACGTGATCGCGCTCACCGTTGGCGACCGCCGTCAGCAGACGACGCTGCTGGTCGTCTTTGGCGCGCTTGCGCTGGTCATCGCCTCGCTCGGCCTGTATGGGCTGCTCGCGCAAACGGTGTCGGCGCGGCGTCGCGAGATCGGCATTCGCATGGCGCTGGGCGCGACGTGGCGGAACGTGATGCGGATGGTGATGTCGCGCGGCGTCGTGCTCACCGCCGCCGGCGTCGGCATTGGTGCGGTGTTGGCGTGGTCGGTCACGCGCGCCATGGAGACGTTGCTCTACGGCGTGGGCGCTGCGGATCCGCTGACGTTCGGGCTTGTGGCCGGCTTGCTCGCGGCGGTGTCCGCGGTGGCGTGTGCGATTCCCGCAGTGCGTGCGGCGCGCGTTGATCCGATGCTCGTCTTGCGGGACCAGTAGCATCCCAGGCGGAGTGGACGCAGCGAGTGGCACGATGGACACGCTGCACTGTCCGGGCTGATGATACGCCCTACAGTACGAGGATGCTGCCTGACATTGCCCTTTCAACTGAAGTCGCCGACGCGCTTCGGTCGAACGTTCCGGTGGTCGCGCTCGAATCGACGCTGATCACACACGGCCTGCCGTGGCCGTCCAATCACGAAACGGCATTGGCGATGGAGAAGGCCGTGCGCGAAGCTGGCGCGGTGCCAGCGACCATCGCTGTGCTCCGCGGCGCGATCACCGTCGGGGTGTCATCTGGTGAGATCGAGCGGCTCGCCTCGCGTCCGTTTGCCAGCGTGCGCAAGTGCAGCCGTCGCGACCTGCCGATTGCCGTTGCGAGGCGCGAAGACGCATCGACCACAGTCGCCGGGACGATGATCGTCGCGCACAAGGCCGGCATCCGTGTGTTCGGGACCGGCGGCATTGGCGGCGTGCATCGCGGCGCGCCCTTCGACGTGTCAGCTGATCTGATCGAGCTCGGTCGAACGCCGATTGCCGTCGTCTGCGCCGGCGCCAAGGCAATCCTCGATCTGCCGAACACACTCGAAGTGCTCGAAACGCACGGCGTGCCGATCGTCGGCCTCGGCACGGACACGTTGCCAGGGTTCTACGCGAGATCGAGCGGCCTGCCGATCGACGTGCGAGTGGACACTCCCGCCGAAGCGGCAGCGATCGTCGATGCGGCGCACCGGCTTGGTGCGCAGCATGCAGTGCTGATCGTGGTGCCAGTACCTGAAGCAGCCGCGTTTCCGGCCGCCGACGCCGAAACGGCCATCGAGCGAGCCAACAACGAGGCCGAGATGCGGCGAATCCGCGGCAAGGCGATCACACCGTTTCTGCTTCAGCGAGTCTCCGAGCTGACCGGTGGAGGGACGCGTGCGGCGAACATCGCGCTGCTCGTCAACAGCGCGCGGCACGCAGGTTTGATCGCCCGCGAGCTTTCCGCTATTCAGAGCCCTCGACGCGGATCTGAAGCGTCGTCGTGACCCCGTAATACGTCGCGGTCACCGTTGCCGTGCCGGGGGCGATGCCCTGCACCCGTCCATAGTTGGTCTGCACCTGCACCACCGACGGATTGCTCGACGTGATCTGAGAGATCAAGAACCCGCGTTGCGTCGAGCCGTCGTCGAGATCGGTTTGGCCCTCCAGTTGTACGGACTGACCCACGGTGAGAGGTGGGATGGGCACCAGCGTGTATCGATCGATGTGCACGAGGACGACGTCCTCCACGGTCACGGTCGAATTGGCGTCGGGTCCAGTGAGGATTGAGACGTCACGCGTAATGTGGCCGTCCTTCATAGCCTTGACGGCATGCGGAAAGCGCTCTGGCGAGATCACCGTGTAATGGCCCGTGCCATCGGTGAACGTCACCCCGTAGCGGTTGTCGATGGGCGAGTTGTTCCCGTAAATCCACACCTCGGCGCCGGGAACCAACGCGCCGCGACCGTTCCTGACCAGGCCCTTCACTGTGTACGGCGGCTGCGGCACCGGTTGGGAGCCAGCGAATCTCTCGAGCACGATACCAACAGGCGCTGTCGCACCAGCCTGAACGATCACGTCGGTCTCTCGCGGGTAATAGCCGGACTTCGTCGCCCGCAGTCTCGTAATGCCGACTGGAAGCCTGAACGAGAAGGTACCGGCGGTGCCCGTCGTTGCCGATCCGCCTGGAGCGGCCGTGACTTCGACGAGCGCGCCCACCACCGCGCCGTCGGCATCGCGCACGGTGCCGTCGATGAGGCCGGTCTGCGGAGTCTCCGCAGGCGGTGAGGTGACGTTCCCCGGCGCGCCAGTCGATGGCGACGTGGGGCGGTCTGAGTCACCACACGCGAGTGGGCTGAGCGCGAGCCCCGCGGCCAGCAGCCACACGGCGTGTCGCTGTCGCGAGACTGCGTGGCAATCCTGCTGTTGCGAGATCGCCACGCGCCTGCGTAGCCTCGATACCACGCTGGACCATTCCATGGCCGTTTCCCTTTCGATTTCCCGCGACGATGGGTGTGATGCGGGTGTCCTTATGCAAAGCGTGTGCGAACGCGCGGAACGACGGATTCGTATGTCAGCCGGGTTGGGATTTGGGGCGGTGAGATGCTACGCTCGAAATCATGGTGCGTCTCATCGTCTCCTGCGTGGTGATCTCGGTCGGACTCGGCGTCGTCGCGGCGCAGGGAGGGAAAACAACGTGGGACAAGGTCTACACCGCTGAACAAGCGGGGCGCGGCGAGAAGCTCTACGCCGACAACTGCGCCGCATGCCACGGCGAAGCGCTCGGCGGCGTGGAGATGGCGCCGCCGCTCGCCGGCGATACCTTCAACAGCAATTGGGAAGGTGTGACGCTCAACGATCTATTCGAGCGGATGCGCACCTCGATGCCGCAGAACAAACCGGGCTCGCTGTCGCGCGCGCAGAACGCAGACATTCTCGCGCACATCCTCAAGGTCGGCGGCTTCCCGGCCGGCGACGTCGCGCTCGACGGTCAGGCGGGCGCGCTCACGCAGATCAAGTTCGTCACCTACAAGCCTCAATAACTCCCATGGCGTTGTCCTCTGACGAACGCGGCGTGCTCTTGACGTGTCCGTCGTGCGGGCAGGTCAATCGGCAGGGCTACAAAGATCTGAATCGCACGATCCGCTGCGCCAAGTGCCACACGAATCTGCCGGCGCCTTCTGCGCCGGTCGAAGTCGCGAGTGCGGCGGCCTTCGACGCGCTCGTCTCGCAATCGCCCGTGCCGGTCCTCGTGGACTTCTGGGCGCCATGGTGCGGCCCGTGCCGCATGATGGCGCCCGAGGTCGAGAAGCTCGCGCAGCAAATGACCGGTAGCGCGTTGATCGTGAAGGTTGACACCGACGCGGTGCCGGAGCTGGGCGAGCGATTTGGGATTCGATCGATCCCCACCGTGGCCGTCTTCAAGAACGGTCAGGTCGTTGCGCGCGAATCAGGCGCCCGGCCGGCCGCCGATCTGCAGGCGATCTTGAGGCGCGCGGCCTGATCTAGATGTCCGCCCCACTGGGATCGAGCGCCTTCCGGGCAATCTTGCCGGCCGACACTTCCATCTGCGCCATCGTGGTCGCCTTGTGCGCGCCTTCGAGGTGCGGCACGCATCCCTTCATCAGCTGCTGGGCGCGCAGTACGGACACCACCACGAACTCGAACGCCTCCATCTGGTACGGACGGCTTACCATGAAGATCCTCTCCGTGGCGGAAGCGACGTGCGCTCCAGTCTCTGGGGATTCCACATTTCGCCACACGCCTGGCAGCGGAAGTACGTCGAGGCGTCGATCACCTTGGCCAGCGTGCCGACGGCTTTCGACGCGCAGAACGGGCACGCCTCGGGTGGTTGAACTGACTCGCCGGCCGGTGCGGGCCGGCGCCGGCCGGACAGGAAGTTATCGCGACGATTCAGCATCACGAATGATCTCCGTCATCGTCCGTTGCGGTGCGTAAGCGAGCAGGAACAGGAACACCAGCAGCGTCAGGCTGGCAACGGTTCCGAGCGTCAGTAACGCCAGCATCCGTGTCTCCTTTGAAAGGCATGTCAGTGTCGGCGGAAGTGCCGGCACCTGGACCTTGCCTGAAGAAGCTTAGGTGAGGGCTGACCGGACTCGGTTGATCAGGAACTCAGGAAAGCGGGTGCAAGAAAGGTAGTGACAGTGTACTGCTGGACGCGGGTTTTACCAAGCGAATACGCTCGTGCACGGTTCGGCACTTAGTCCTTCTTCTTGTCCTCATCCGGCCCGACGACGAGCGACAGCGCAAAGCTGACGATCGATACGACAAGCGCGCCGATGAAGGCCGGCACGAATCCTTCGACATGAAATCCGAGTCCGAGCGCCTCTGAAGCCGCGCTGGTGATGAGCAGCATCACCGCGTTCAGGACGAAGGTGAACAGTCCCAACGTCAGGATGATGAACGGGCACGTGAGCAGCTTCAGAATCGGCCGCACGACGACGTTGAGGACGCCAAACACGAGCGCGACGCCGAGCAGCGTCGGCACGGTACCAGTGAACGAGATCCCGTCTACGAAGCGCGTCGCCACCCAGAGCGCCGCGGCGTTAATCAGGAGGCGTATCAGGATCGACATGGCTTGAGCATTCTGCATTGAGCCGTGGGCATTGTGCATTGATAATCGCCGGGCACCGTGAAGACAGTCGCTTTGCTGGTCGTGGCGGTCGCCATTGGCTCACCGGTCGCGGCGTTTACCTACATCCTGTTTACGCAGTTCACTCCCAACCTGTTCGTGGACCTGGTTCCGGCCGTCGGCGTGTTCGCGGTGATCGTGCGCATGATGAGCCGAATCTCATGGTCCATGTCGTTCGCCGTACCGCTTGTTCTGCTCGTCCTCCTGGGCGTTCCGACGATGAGGGAAGTCCTGCTTCCACCAGCGACGTTCTCCGATCCCGGACTCGATGCCGCGCTCGCGCGCACGACGATTCCGCTGAAGACCGTTCGCGCCGAAAGCGGATTCGAGGATCTCGAGCCGCTCGTCCCGCTCCTCACCGGCCGGCGCATCGTCGCGCTCGGTGAAGCGACGCACGGCACGCGCGAGTTCTTCCAGATGAAGCATCGGCTTCTGGAGTTCCTCGTCACCAGGCTCGGGTTCCGCCACTACGGCATGGAGCTCAGCCCCGACGACGGCAGGCGTCTCAATCAATTCATTCATGGCGAGAACATCGATCTCCGCACCGTGCTCTATTGGCCCTGGGGCACCGAGGAAGTGGTGGAGATGCTGCAGTGGATGCGGCGCTTCAATGCCGAGACGCGCGCCGACGATCAGCTGACCTTCCATGGAATCGATCCGCGCTATGGGGATCGCGATCCGGTGATGGCGGCAAACGTCGGCAAGATTCTGTCGTCGCTGGGACCAGACAGCCGCATCGTGCTGTGGGCCCACAATGCGCACATTTCGAACGCGCCTGGCTGGATGGGCTCGTATCTGAAGAAGGAGTTCGGCGCCAGCGCCTACCTGCTTGGATTCGAGTTCAGCCAGGGGGCGTTCACGTCGCGCACGGGCGCGGTGCACACGTTCGCAGTCGATCCGGCGCCCCCGCACTATTACGCACACGCGCTCGCACGGCTGCGGTCGCCGCTCCTCTTTCTCGACATCACCCGATTAGATGAGGACCCGGTGACGCGCCGCTGGATCGAGGCCGATCAGAGCTCGCATCACTTCCAGGAGCTCCACGTTGTGTTCCGGCTCTTCCCGTCGTGGCACACGGAACGAACGAGCTGGACTCGGCTATTTGACGGGGTTGTGTTCGTGCGGGACACCTCACCTGCCAAAGGCTTTTGACCTTTGCCCTTTGACTTAGGAAGGCTAGACTTTCCACGTGGTACCGAGTCGCAGAGAGTTTCTCACGCTCGCTGCGTGTGGAGCGGGGGCAGCGGTTTCCTGCTGGCCTTGGCTCGCGACCGCACAGACGAGCCGCGCGCCGCTCAGTACGACAGAGATCAACGACCATCTGCACCTCTTCACGGGCTTTGGCGGAAACGTTCTCCTGGTGTCGAGCGGCGAGGGACTGGTACTCGTCAACGGCGGCTCCGCTGAGCGCTCCAACGAGCTGCTGAAGACCGTCGCCTCGCATGCGCAGGGCAAGCGGTTCACCACGCTCCTCAACACCGATTGGTGCGCCGATCACACCGGCTCGAACGAGGCGCTCGGATCGATTAGCGCGCAGATCATTGCGCACGAGCACACGAAGCAGTACCTGGCGAACGATCAGTTCGTCGAGTGGCAGAAGCGCACGTACCCAGCGAAGCCGAAGGTCGCCCTGCCGACAAAGACCTTTTACACCAAGGGATCGATCTCCGCAGGCAGCGAGCGCATCGACTACGGTCACCTCGGTCAGGCGCACACCGATGGCGACATCTACGTACACCTGCCCGTGTCGAACGTGCTGATCACCGGCCACGTGATGACCGTCGGGAAGTATCCGATCGCCGACTACACGTCGGGCGGATGGCTGGGCGGTCTGCTCACCGCAACCAAGACGCTGCTCGATCTGTCGAATGCCGAGACCCGCATCATCCCGGGCACCGGTCCGGTGCAGACGCGCGCCGATCTGCAGGCGCAGTTCGACATGCTCACGACGCTGCGCGAGCGGTTCGCCAAGATGATGCGCCAGGGCATGAGCGCGAACGACATGCTCGCCACGGGTGCGACGAAGGAGTTCGACGCGCAGTGGGGCGATCCAAAACTTTTCGTGCCGGTCACGTACCGGGGTCTGTGGCTGCACGTGCGCGAACTCGGAGGCATTGTTTAGGTCAAAGGTCAAAGGGCAAAGGGCAAAGGCGAGGTCAAAGGTTTAGGGATAGGTCGAAGGTGCAGAGTCAAAGGAATCAGGTGCGGATCACGTTAATCGCTGCGACTGTGTCGTTTGTGGTCGCCGTGTGCGCGTCGGTTGCCGGAAGTCTCGAACAGACGCAGACGACGACGGTGAGTGCGCCGGTGGCGCTGTCCAGGACGTTGATCGACACCTACTGCGTCGCCTGTCACAACCAGCGCGTGAAGACTGCGGGCATCGCCTTCGACAATGCCGATCTCACGGACGTGTCGAAGGACGCCGAGCTGTGGGAAAAGGCGGTGCGCAAGCTCCGCGGCGGCATGATGCCGCCGCCCGGCGCCCGTCGGCCGGAGTCGGCGGCCGTTGAGACATTCGTGTCCGCGCTCGAGCGCGAGCTTGACGCCTCGGCCGCGCGCAATCCGAATCCCGGACGTGTCGCGCTGCATCGGCTGAACCGCGCCGAGTACGCCGCGGCGATTGAGGATCTGCTCGCGATCCGCATCGACGCGAGCGCGCTGTTGCCGAAAGACGATGAAGCTGATGGCTTCGACAACGTCGCGAGCGTGCTGACGGTGTCGCCGTCGTTTCTCGATCAATACATCTCGGCGGCGCGAGTGGTGACGGCGCGCGCCATGGGCAACGCGGCAGCGCGGCCGGGGAGCGCAACCTATCGGCCGGCGCGCGGGACCGATCAGGCTGTGCACGTCGACGGTCTACCGCTCGGCACGCGCGGCGGTCTGATCGTCGAGCACCCGTTCCCTGCCGACGGCGACTACAAGCTGAATATCAACGGCCTGGCCGGCGCCGGCTATGTGCGCGGCATGGAGTATCGCCACACGCTCATCGTCACGCTCGACGGCGCCAAGGTGTTCGAGGGGCAGATCGGCGGAGAGGAAGACATCCGCGCCATCGATCAGCAGCAGGCGTCGGCGGTTGCGGCCATCAACGGCCGCTTCCAGAACATTCCGCTCAAGGTCACGGCTGGCCCGCACAAAGTGGGCGTGACGTTCATCGCGCGCACATTTGCCGAATCGGATGAAGTGTTGTTCTCGTTCCGTCCTGGCGTGGGGGAGGAACGCATCCAGCGTGTCGGCAGCATCGAAATTCAGGGGCCGTTCACGGCCGCGGGTCTGAGCGACACGCCGAGTCGTCAGCGCATCTTCGTGTGCCGTCCGAGAGCGGCCTCGGACGAGATCCCGTGCGCGACGATGATTCTGTCGTCGATGGCGCGCCGAGCGTTCCGGCGTCCGGTGACCGATCAGGATCTGGCGGCGCCGATGTCGTTCTACAAGAGTGCCCGAGGAACGCCGTCAGGCGTTCCGGGAGACAGCGTTGCCGAGGGCACGTTCGAGTCAGGCATTCAGGCGGCGCTGCCGGCGATTCTCGCCAGCCCAAAGTTCCTCTATCGCGCCGAGCGGACGCCGTTCGGCACGGCGCCCGGCGCCGTCCACCGCATCACGTCGATCGACCTTGCCTCGCGGCTGTCGTTCTTCCTGCTCGGCCATCCACCAGACGATGAGTTGCTGCGGCTGGCGGAGAAGGGCGCGCTGGCCGATCCGAAGACGCTCGACACGCAGGTGCGGCGTCTGCTCGCCGATCCTCGGGCCTCGTCGCTCGTCACGAACTTCGCCTTCCAGTGGCTGAAGATGCGCGGCCTCGACGAAGTCGAGCCGGATCCGATCGTGTTCCCGAACTTTGACGACGGCCTGCGCGAGGGATTCCGCAAAGAGCTGGCGATGTTCGTGGAGAGCATCGTGCGCGAGGACCGCAGCGTCCTCGACCTGCTTTCGGCCGACTATACGTTCGCAAACGAGCGGCTCGCGCTCCACTACGGGATCCCGAACGTGCGCGGCGATCAGTTCCGCCGTGTGACGCTGACCGACCAGAATCGCTGGGGGCTGCTCGGGAAGGGCGGCGTGCTGCTGTCCACGTCGTACGCCAACCGCACCGCGCCGGTGATTCGCGGTGCGTGGATTCTCGAGAACATTCTCGGCACGCCGCCGGCGGCGCCGCCGCCCGACGTCGAAGCGTTCCAGGAAAACAAGGACGGCGAGAAGGCCAAGACGATCCGCGCGATCATGGAGCAGCACCGCAGCAAGCCGGCGTGCAACGCCTGCCACGGTGTGATGGATCCGTTGGGATTCGCGCTGGAGAACTTCGATGCGATTGGCGAGTGGCGCACGCAGGATCGCTGGGCGGGGATTCCCATTGACGCGTCGGGCGAGTTGATCGACGGCACGAAGGTGAGTGGACCGGCTGATCTGCGCAAGGCGCTGCTCAAGCGGTCCCCACAGTTTGTCCAGACATTCACCGAAAAGCTGATGACGTACGCGCTGGGCCGAAGCGTGGAGTACTACGACATGCCGACCGTGCGGCAGATCGTCCGCGACGCGGCGCGCGACAACTACCGGTTCTCGACGTTGGTGAAGGGCGTTGTGAAGAGCGCCCCGTTCCAGATGCGTAAGGTGCCCGAGGCGGATCCCGTGTCGACGACTGCGCCGTAATCGTAGAGGCGGGTCTTTAGACCCGCCGGAGATCAGACATGTTCATATTCAAGCGGCATGTGTCCCGGCGAACGTTCCTGCGCGGTGCGGGTGTGGCCGTTGGTCTTCCGTTCCTCGACGCGATGGTGCCGTCCTTGACGGCGCTCGCGCAGACGGCGGCGAGCCCGAAGCCGCGCATGGGATTCATGTATCTGCCGCACGGCGCCATCATGGAGCATTGGACGCCGGCAGCCGAGGGCAAGTCCTTCGAACTGTCCCCGATCCTGAAGCCGTTCGAAGCGTTCAAGAAGCAGGTGACGATCGTCAGCGGTCTCGAGAACAAGCCGGCGATTGCACCGCCGGTACACGCGCTCAACCCGGGCACCTGGTTGAGTTGCGTCACACCGCGCGTGGGCCAGGACCCGTACGGCGGCGTCACCGTCGATCAGATCGCCGCTCAGCACATTGGCCAGGACACGCCGCTGCCGTCACTCGAAGTCGCCACCGAAGGCCGCGGCGGCGGTGGCGCCTGCGATCGCAACTACGGCTGCAGCTACGGCGCGACGATCTCGTTCCGGACGCCGACCACGCCGCTGCCGATGGAGTCAGACCCGCGCAAGCTGTTCGAACGGCTGTTCGGGCAGGGCGACACGGCGCAGGAGCGCAAGGCGATCTCGAAGCAGTACTCGAGCATCCTCGACCTCGTGACCCACGAGGCGGCCGATCTGCAGAAGACGCTCGATGCGCCCGACCGCGCCAAGCTTGGTGACTATCTCGAGAGCGTGCGTGAGATCGAGCGCCGTGTGCAGAAGATGGAGGCGCAGGATCTGTCCAGCCTCGATCTCCCTGACGTTCCAGTTGGCGCCAACTTCGATCAGCGGCTCAATCTGATGTTCGACATGATCGCGCTGTCGTATCAGGCCAACCTGACCCGCGTGTTCACTTACATGATGGCCGGCGAGGGCAGCAACGTCACCTACAACCACATCGGCGTGTCGGACGCGTTCCATCCGCTGTCGCATCACCAGAACGACAAGTCGCGCAAAGAACGCCTGGTGAAGATCCAGACGTATCACAGCCAGGCCTTCGCGAAGTTCCTGACCAAGCTGGCGGCGATGCCTGACGGCGACGGCTCGGTGCTCGACCACTCGATCCTGCTGTATGGCAGCAACATGAGCAACAGCAACGCCCACGACGAATTCCCCCTCCCGACGATCGTCATTGGCGGCGGCGCAGGGAAGATCAAGGGCGGACAGCATCTGAAGTACGAGGACAAGACACCGCTGGCGAATCTGCTGCTGACGCTTCTCGATCGCGCAGGAGTTCCCGTCGAGAAGGTTGGAAATAGTACGCAGATTTTCTCGGAGGTTTAAGACCTCGATGTTGAACGCCGTTTTATTTCTTGCCCTCGCGGCGGCGCCTCTCGTCGATGCGATCAAGTCGGGCGATCGAACGACGGCAATCGCCCTCATCACGCAGCGCGCCGACGTCAACGCGCCGGAAGCGGATGGCACGACGGCGCTGCACTGGGCGGTGCATCACGGCGACCTCGAGCTGACGCAGCGGTTGATTCGCGCCGGTGCGAAGGTCAACGTCAAGAACGACTACGGGTCCACGCCGATGTCGGAGGCCGCCGTGATCGGCCGCGTCGATCTCCTCGAGGCACTGCTCAAAGCCGGTGCCGACGTCGAGTCGCCGAACGGAGACGGCCAGACCGCGCTGATGATTGTGGCGCGGACCAGCCGCGTGGACGCGGCGCGACTGCTGCTGAAACACGGCGCGAAGGTGAATGCCGTCGAGCAGTGGCGCGGACAGACCGCGCTGATGTGGGCGGTGGCGCAGCAGCAGCCGGACATGGTCGCCGAGCTCGTGAAGGCCGGTGCCGACGTGAATGCGCGATCGACGGTCAATAACTGGGATCGTCAGGTCACCGCCGAGCCGCGGGCGATCTACCGTCCGGCCGGAGGTCTCACGCCGCTGCTCTATGCCGCGCGCGAAGGATGCGTGGCGTGCGCGCGGACGCTCGCCGAGGCCGGCGCCGATCTCAATCTCGCCGACCCGGAAAACATCAGCCCGTTGTTGATGGCGGTCATCAACGGCCACTGGGACACCGCGCAGTATTTGATCAAGAAGGGCGCGAACCCGAACAAGTGGGACTTCTGGGGCCGCGCGCCGCTCTACGCCGCCGTCGATCTGAATACCATTCCACGCGGCGGCCGACCGGATTGGCCGTCGCTCGACGAGGCGACACCGCTGCAGGTGATCGAGCTGCTGCTCGCTGCCGGCGCCAATCCGAACGCACAATTGAAACTTGCGCCGCCGTTCCGCAACATCGGCAACGACCGCGGCCTCGACGGCATGCTCACCACTGGCGCGACGCCGCTGTTGCGCGCGGCCAAGGCGCTCGATGCGCCGGCGATTGCCGCGCTGCTCGGCAAAGGCGCCGACATCACGCTCGCCAACTCGCGCGGCATGACGCCAATCATGGTCGCGGCGGGGCTGGGCTCGGTGGACGCCGACACACGCGGCTTCTATCTGAGTGACGACACGCAGCAGCGATCGATCGAATCTCTCACGCTGCTCATCAAGGCTGGCGGTGACATCAACTCGAAGGACTCGCGCGGCCTGACCCCGCTGCACGAGGCCGCCCGCTGGGGCTGGAACGACGTCGTCCAGTTTCTGGTGGCGAACGGTGCTGATCTGAACGCGAAAGACAACCGCGGGAATACGCCTGTCGATTCAGCCCTCGGCAAGGCCGGCGGCAACAGCCGCGGCGGCGCGCGGATCGACGTGCATGAAGATACGGCGGCGCTGCTCAGGAAACTCGCCGCGTCCCGCTAAACTGAACCTGACTACGCCGGTTGCCGTCAGAGAAGCCATGGCGGCGACGGCTGCGTGCGCCCCTCAGAAACGGAGATGACACGTGACGAAGTTGTTGCGGTTGGTAGTGGCAGTCGGCCTGCTCGTTGGATCGGTCCATGCCGCGGCGGCGCAAACCGCGGACGAAATCGTTGAGAAGCATCTCGCCGCAATAGGCGGCCGGGCGGCGCTTGGCAAGCTGACGTCGCGTGTGCTCACCGGGACGATCACGATTTCGACGCCGGCTGGAGAGTTCTCGGGTCCGATCGAGGTGATGAACCAGGCGCCCAACAAAGTGCGGACGCTGATCAATCTGGACCTCGCGAATGTCGGCGTCGGCAAGATCTCCATCGACCAGCGATTCGACGGTGTGACCGGCTACGCCATCGACACGCTGCAGGGCAACCGCGACATCACCGGCGACCAGCTCGAGATGATGAGGAACGGGTACTTTCCGACGCCGCTGCTGAACTACAAAACGAACGGCATCACGCTGGAACTCGCCGGCAAGGAAAAGATCGCCGACCGTGACGTCTATGTCGTGGTGATGAAGCTGAAGACTGGACCTCCCATCCGTCAGTACTTCGATGCGACGACGTTCTCGCTCGTGCGTCAGGTGGTGAAGGCCAACATCGCGCCGGTGGGTGAGTTCGAGCAGACGACGGACTTTGCCGATGAGCGCGAGGTGGACGGCGTCAAGGTCGCGCACAAACTGATCTCGACGTCGCCGGCGCAGAACTTCACGGTCACGATCGAGAAGGTCCAGCACAACGGCGCGCTCGACCAGACGCTGTTTGCGAAGCCTGCGAACTAGAGAGTCCTTGGTCCTTGGTGCTTGGTACTTAGTCCGTTCCTGGTCCATGGTCCCAGGTCCCCAGCGAAGCGGACTAAGGACTCAGGACTAAGAACGGACCAAGCACGAAGAACTAAGGACCAAGGACCAGATTACGCCATCAATCCAGCGACGGCACGCACCGACGAGGAGTTCGGGAAGACACGATCCAGCTGCGCCGGCGTGAGGTCGAACGCGCCGGCAATCGCCGCCTTGAGCACGGCGCGCGTGTCGAGCGTCGGTTTGAGGTCGCGCCCTTCGAACAGCGCACCCGATGACAACCCTGGCCAGTCGGCAATGATCGCCGACTTCGCCAGGCGCGGCCCGAGCACGAATCCCGCGCCGGCCGTTCCGTGATCGGTGCCTCGCGTTCCGTTTGGCCGCGCGGTGCGGCCGAACTCGGTCATCACCACGACCGTGGTGTTCTGCCACGCGGTGCCCATGTCGTTGCGGAAGGCGACGAGGCCTTCGGCGAGTTGTCCGAGCAGTCGATCGAGCGCGCCGCCGGCCATGCCCTGATTGGCGTGCGTATCCCAGCCGCTGAATTCCATGGCCGCGATGTTCGGACCTTGATCCTGACGAAGGATCTTCGCCGCCGCCTGCATCAGCGGCGTGATGCCGCCGCGGCGTGCGTTGCCACGAGCCATCGCTTCTTCGCCGACGAGCTCCTGCTGCTGCAGCGCCGCCTCGAAGCGGTTCTGCAACGCGGCGTCGCTTCGGTACAGCACCGCCAATCTCTCCAGGAACGCATCGTCCACGGAACCGAGCTGCGTCGGCGACCACGACTCGACTTGATAGGAGCCGGTCAACGACAGCGGCATGCCTGCGGCGATCGCGATGCCGCTGCGCTTGCCGGACATGACCTGCAGCAACCGGTTCAGCCAGCCATCGGCTGAACCCGTGGGCCGATCGAGACCTGTCTCGAGAATGGCCTGGCCGTCGAAGTGGCTGCGCGTGCGATGCGGGATGGCCATCGCGTGCACGAGCGCCAGCTGATTGGCGTCCCACAGCGAACGCAGCGGCGACAGTCCCGGCGCCAGTCCGAACGTGTCGTCGAGCGTTGACAGATCGGACGCGTTGTAGGCGAACGCCCCGCGCAGTGCGCGGTACTCCGGGTCGCCATACGGCACGAGCGCGGCCAGACCGTCGAAGCCGCCGCGCAGCAGGATGAACACGAAGCGGCCGTTCTGATTAACCTGCGCGAAGTTGACCACCGGCAGGCCGAACGTGGCGAGTCCGCCGTAGCACATGGTGCGAACGAAGTCGCGGCGCTTCATCATTACCTCCACTGGAACGCCGGTCCGGCGACGGCGAGCGCGATCCGCTCAGGCGCGGGAATCGAGGTGTCGGCGAGCATCGCGTGCAGCGGATTGCCCGACGGGACGTCTACGACATCGGCGAGCGACTGCGGATCCAGACCGCGCAGGGTCGGGAGCTTCGAGATCGTCCGCGCCAGCTCACCGCGATTGAGGAGCGAATCCGGGTCGGCCCACTCGCTGAGTGCGTCGCCGAATCCCTTCGGGGCGGCCGGCGACCACACCGGCTGCCGCAGCTGACGGAGAACGACCGGCGCGTTGGGTGTGGCGTCGCTGGCGCCAATTCCGCGCAGTACCGCCACGAACCAGTCCTGCGGCGTACGGAACTTGCGCGAGTCGTCGCGCCAGGCTTCCGGCTCGTCAACGAGTGCACGGGCGACGGCTTTCAGATCGCCGTCGGTCGAACGAAATACCCGCGCGACGCGTTCGACCGCAGCGGGAGGCGGCTCGTCGCTGACGAAGTGCGTGACCAGCTTGGTCGCGACAAACTGCGCGGTGGATGGATGACGGCACAGCGCGCGGATGACGTGCTCGCCCTCGCGGACGCCGTCTTCGTTGTAGCGCTCCTTTAACACCGTCTTGCTGCCTGGCTCGTGGAGGAGTTCCTGGAACGCGAATTCGATCGCTCCATCCGCGTCACGGCGTGCGAGCTCCGCCTGCGCTCGCCCTGGGCGAGCTTCGGCGCGACGCCGCCGTGGTTGATTCGCCTGCAGCCGCGCGCCAGGTCCGCCGATCCCGCTGATCGACCACCCGGTGAGGACCTTCGCCAGCTCCTGCACATCCTGCTGCGTGTAGCCGCCGTTGACGCCGAGCGTGTGGAGCTCGAGCAGCTCGCGCGCATAGTTCTCGTTGAGCCCGCGCCGCTGACCGTTGCTGCGCTGACCACCCGCGCGTGCGCCCCGCGAGTTGGGGCCGACCGACTGGAAGTTGTCGAGATAGACGAGCATCGCCGGATGCTTCGCCGAGGCCAGCACCATGTCCTCGAAGCGTCCGAGCACGTGCGCGCGGATCACGTCGCGCTCATAGCTGCCAGCGAGCGGGGCGACGATGATCTTCGATCCGGTCGAGACGCACAGGTGATTCGACCAGAAGGCGACGAGGCGCTCGACGAACGGCCGCTCGCTCGTCACGCGCGCCGTGAGCGCGGCATGCATCTCGGTCTGGCTCATCTCGACCACGCGACGGCGTGCCTGACGTCGCTCCTGCTCGTCGCCCTGGCCGGCCATGCGGATCGCGCGAAGCGCCTCGCCGATGGCCGTCGGCGTCACGCCGCTCGGCGGCGCGAGCGAGGGGGCGCCGCCGTCGAGCTGCGACCGCAGCCACTCACGTGCGTCGCCGATCTTCCGCCGTTCGCCGCGACGGGCGCCGAGCCCGAATCGATTGAGCGCGCGCAGTGTCGGATCCATATTGGTCCTTAGTCCTTAGTGCTTGGTCCTTGGTCCGTCCTTGGTCCGTGGTCCGTGGTCCCTGGTCCCTGGTCCGTATTGTCTCTCCTTCAGACGGTGTTCGCGCGCGCCTGCGTTGCCCTGTCACCGTTTTGTCACTATTCGCGCCCTACGGGCGCGAAAGGTCAAGGGTCAAAGGTCAAAAGGCAAAAGCGAGGGCCAGGTAAAAGGCGGTTTTACCTCGCCTTTGACCTTTGCCTTTTGACCTTTGACCTTACCGAAGGTACAGGCGTCCGCCATGGTGGTCAGGCATGGACGGACAAGGAAGGAAAGGGAAGAGAGGAAGAGAGAGCGTGGAGCAGTAATCAACGCGCGCCGCCCGGGAGAGGGCAGCGCGCGTCGGGCGAGCCTACTCGTCTACGACAGTGGCTTGCAGGGCGCCTTCCGCTTCATCACGCTGGCGCACTTTGAAGGCGACGGCCAGCGTAAAACTCGATCCGAGCACGATCCACGCTGTGGCTGGATGTACCCAGTACGTCACAAGGAGTGCGGCCAGAACCGACACACCCAAAACGATTCGCAACATCTGTCAATGCCCCCCGATGCATCACAGAGCAATCGGCGCACCAAGATCGGCAAAGGTCTTCCGTCTCTATGTAAGTGCCTGAGATGACGGCGCTTCATCGACCCCGAAGTACCCGCGGGCAAAACTGCACGAAGTAGCCCCACGTCCCAGCGTGGCACACACCGTCTTGCGGCGATCACCTAGAACGCGTTGCACCAGCAGGTGTTATCCGGCTCGCGTCTCATCACGCTCGACTTCGCAGAATGGAACATGAGCCAAGACGTGCAAGGGTGCTCGCCTGCGCGTATTTGCACTCGTCTCACGTTGTCGATATGGTGAAAGGTCCGCCTGCGCCTGAGACTTCGGCGGGACAGGCTTTGGAGATCTCTCTGTGACTGTGACTGCGGCGCTCGCCCGGTATCAGATGTACATCGGCGGGCAGTGGGTTGACGCGAGCTCGCGCGATCGCTTCGAAAGCGACGATCCCTTTCACGCCGCTCCCTGGGCGCTCATCCCCCGCGGCACCGCGGAGGACGTCGATCGCGCAGTTCGCGCTGCCCATCACGCGTTCACGACCGGTGAGTGGCCGGCGCTCACCGCGTCGAAGCGCGGTGCGCTGCTGCGCCGGCTCGGCGATCTGATCACCGCACGGTCGAAGAGCCTCGCCGAGATCGAAGTCCGCGACAACGGAAAGCTGTATGCCGAGATGAGCATGCAGACGGCGTACATGGCGCAGTGGTACCACTACTACGGCGGCCTCGCCGACAAGATCGAAGGCGCCGTTCTGCCGACCGACAAGGCCGACACCTTCAACTTCACCCGCTACGAACCGCTCGGCGTCGTCGCCGCGATCGTGCCGTGGAATTCGCCGCTGCTGCTGCTCACGTGGAAGCTCGCGCCGGCGCTCGCGGCTGGCAACACGATGGTCATCAAGCCATCGGAGTACACCTCGGCATCCACGCTCGAGTTCATGAAGCTCGTTGAAGAGGCTGGCTTCCCCCCAGGCGTCGTCAACGTCGTCACCGGGTTCGGGCCCGACGTCGGAGCGCCGCTCGTCGAGCATCCGCTGGTGGCGAAAGTGGCGTTCACCGGATCCGACGCGACCGGACAGCGCATCTACGAGAGCGCGGCGCGCACGATGAAGCACGTGACGATGGAGTTGGGAGGCAAGTCGCCAAACATCGTGTTCGACGATGCGGAGATGGAGAACGCGGTGAAGGGCGTGATCTCCGGCATCTTCGCGGCCACCGGGCAGACGTGCATCGCCGGCTCGCGGCTGCTCGTGCAGCGGAGCATTCACGACGAGTTCCTGAGTCGCCTGGTGGCGTTTGCGAAAACGGCGAAGATGGGCAACCCGATGAGCCCCGACACACAGATCGGGCCGGTGACGAACAAGCCGCAGTTCGAAAAGATTCTGAAGTACATCGACATCGCCAAGGGCGAGGGCGCGCGCGCGGTGCTCGGCGGCGCGCGAGCGGCGCGGCCGGAATGCGGCAGCGGCTGGTTCGTCGAGCCGACGATCTTCGAAGGCGTGAACAACCGCATGCGCATCGCGCAGGAAGAAGTGTTCGGCCCCGTGCTCGCGGTGATTCCATTCGAAGACGAGGACGAGGCGATCGCCATCGGAAACGACGTGGTGTATGGTCTTGCGGCCGGCGTGTGGACACGGAGCATGCGTCGCGCGCTGAAGATGGCTGAGAAGCTTCAGGCCGGAACGGTGTGGATCAATACCTACCGCGCCGTCAGCTATCTGTCGCCGTTCGGCGGCTACAAGCGATCGGGCCTCGGCCGTGAGAGCGGACAGGAAATGATCAAGGAATACCTGCAGGTGAAGAGCGTGTGGATCTCGACGGCGGAGAGTGTTCCTAATCCTTTCATTCAACGGTGAGACATGGCGCAGGCAGAGTTGGGGTTTGTCGGTGTGGGCCGCATGGGCGGGCCGATGGCGGTGCGGTTGCTCGAGGCGGGATACCCGCTGACGGTGTACGACACCAACGCGGAGGCGGTGAAGTCACTGGTGGGACGAGGAGCGAAGTCGGCGCCGTCGGCCGAAGCGGTCGCCTCGGCCGCGGAGATCGTGCTCATGAGTCTGCCGACGCCGCCCATCGTGCAGGCGGTCAGTCTCGGTGAAGGCGGCATCCTGCGCGGCGCGCGCGTGAAGACCCTGATCGACCTCTCGACGACGGGGCCGAGCGTGGCGAAGGTGGTGGCCAAGGTCGCCGGCGACCGCAAAGTGGCGTGGGTGGATTCGCCGGTCAGCGGCGGCGTGGCCGGTGCGACCAAGGGCACGCTCGCGGTGATGGTGTCGTGCGCGCAGGCGACGTTCCCGGTCGTCGATCCCGTGCTCAAAACGTTCGGCAAGACGTTCTACGTTGGCGAGAAGCCTGGTCTCGCGCAGATTGCCAAGCTGGCCAACAACCTGCTGGCCGCGTCAGCGATCGTCGTGTCGTCAGAGGCGGTGGCGATGGGTGTGAAGGCCGGCCTCGACGCGAAGGTGCTGATCGATATCATCAACGCCGGCAGCGGCCGCAACAGCGCGACGCAGGACAAGTTCCCACGCTCGATCCTGACGCGCAGCTTCGACTTCGGCTTCGCGACCGGGCTGTCGTACAAGGATGTTCGACTGTGCATCGACGAGGCCGAGGCGCTGGGTGTGCCGATGGTGGCTGGCGCGGCGGTGCGTCAGATGCTGGCGATCACGCAGGCGAGGTTCGGCGCGGATTCCGACTTCACGTCGATCGCGAAGGTCGTCGAAGAATGGGCCGGGGTGGAGATCAAGTAGGTCAAAGGGCAAAGGGCAAAGGGCAAAGGCGAGGAGCGAAATGGACAAAGCGACGTTCGAGAAGGGTCGGGCCATTCGGAGTGCGGTGCTGGGCAAGGAGTTCGTGGACAACGCGTTCAAGCAGGCCGACGACTTCAGCATGCCGATGCAGGAGCTGGTCACGGAGTACTGCTGGGGCGCGGTGTGGGGACGCGAGGGGCTCGACAAGAAGACGCGCAGCCTGCTGAACCTGGCGATGATCAGCTGCCTGAACCGGCCGCACGAACTGCGTCTGCACATCGCCGGCGCGTTGACGAACGGCGTGAGCCGCGAGGAGATCCGCGAGGTCTTCATGCAGGTGGCGATCTACGCCGGCGTGCCGGCTGGCGTGGATTCGTTCCGCGCGGCCAAGGAAGTGTTCGCGCAGATCGACAAGAAATAAATCAACACCGATGGAGGCCGACGTGATTCGCACGCGCACGCTGATGTCACTCGTCGTCTTTGTCGCAGCCGCCACGGTTGCGTACGGCCAGGGTGATCGCTGGTATCCCTCGCGCTGGGGCGCCGCCGATCAGCGCGGCGCGGCGAATCGCATTACTCCGGCCAAGGTGCTCGAAGCCAAGAACGCGATCACCAAGGGTCAGATCTATCAGCTCGGCCACGTCTACGAGGCCGGAATGCCGATCTACGGGACGCGCCACTACAGCATCCGCATTCCGCGGGAGTTCGCGATGCCGGGCAAGAACCAGGCGGTCTATCACGACGAGATCATCAGCGGCGAGCTGGGACAGATCGGCACGCAATTCGACGGCCTCGGTCACCTCGGCATCGGTGATCTCTTTTACAACGGCAACAAGCGATCCGAATTCGCCCAGGCCGAGGGACTGACCAAGCTCGGGATCGAGAACGTCGGCGCGATCGTCACCCGCGGCGTGCTGATCGACGTCGCGAAGTTCAAGGGCGTCGCGCAGCTACCAGCGATGTACGACATCACCGTCGCCGATCTCAAGGGCGCGCTGCAGAAGGAGAACGTGCAGATCCGATCGGGCGACGTGGTGTTGATTCACACGGGCTGGTCGTCGCTGTGGATGAAGGACAACACCAAGTACGGCGCGACCGAGCCGGGCATCGGCCTCGCGGCCGCGCAGTTCCTCGTCGATGCCGAGGTGGTGGTGGTCGGCGCGGACACCTGGGGTGTCGAGGTCATGCCAAATCCGGACGCATCGCTGTCAGCGCCGGTGCATCAGCTGCTGCTGGCGCGCAACGGCATCTATCTCCACGAGAACCTCATCACGGCCGATCTGGCCCGTGACAACGCGTACGAGTTCATGTACTCATTCGCGCCGTTGAGACTAAAGGGAGCGACCGGGTCTCCGGGGAACCCTATCGCTATTCGATAGGCGGGAGTTGTTCATGCGAGCTCTGACGTGCGTCTTCATTCTGGCGGCCACAGTCGTGACCTTTACCCAGGGCCGCACCGGCGGACCGCCGCTGGCGATCCCGCGCGCGACGTTCGGCGACGGACCCTGGACGGTCGAAGCGGCCGAAGGCGTCAAGATCCGCATGTCGGTGGTGACGAAGGGGCTCGTCAACCCGTGGAGCATGGCCTGGCTCCCTGATGGCAGCATTCTGATCACCGAGCGGCCGGGACGTCTGCGCCTGCTCAAGAACGGCGTACTCGATCTGACGCCGATCAGCGGCGTGCCGGCGGTGAAGGCGCAGCGCCTGTCAGGTCTGATGGACGTCGTGCTCCATCCGCGCTTTGCGGAGAACCGTCTCGTCTACCTCACCTACAACAAGGGACGCGAGGACGGCATGATGGCGACGGTGCTCGCTCGCGGACGTCTCGAAGGCAACGCGCTGAAGGACGTGAAAGACCTCTTCGTCGCCGAGCCGTGGTGGGACGGCGCGGGCGGTTCGGCGTCGCGCCTCGTGTTCGGCCGCGACGGCATGCTCTACATGACCACCGGGTCAGGCGGCGGCGCCAACTTCGGCCAGGGGCAGGAGAAGAACATCCACAAGGGCAAGGTCCTCCGCCTCAAGGACGATGGTACGGTCCCGCCGGACAATCCGTTCGTCAAGCAGCCCGAGTTCAAGCCCGAGATCTTTTCGTGGGGTCATCGCAATTCGCTCGCGCTGATCGTCCATCCCGTGACCGGCGAGCTGTGGAACAGCGAGAACGGGCCCAACGGCGGCGACGAGATCAACATCGTCAAGGCGGGGAAGAACTACGGCTGGCCGACGGTCAGCATGGGCCGCTCGTACGAAGGACCGTGGCAGGGGAAATTCGAGAAGGACGGCATGGAAGGGCCGCTCGTCTACTGGATGCCGGCGATTGCCGCGTCGGGCTTGATGATCTACACGGGCGACAAGTTTCCGCAGTGGCGCAACAACGCGTTCGTCGGTGCGATGCGCTACGGCGAGATCCCGAACACGGGCCACCTGCAGCGGATCGTGTTCAACGAGAAGACGGAGGAGATGCGGCGCGAGATGCTGCTGACCGAGCTCCGTCAGCGGATTCGTGACGTGCGTCAGGGGCCAGATGGAAATGTCTATCTGCTGACGGACGAGAATCCCGGCGCCTTGTTGAAGCTGGAGCCGGCGGGTCCATAAAGCAGGACCCGCCCTACGGCTGTCGCAGTTCTCTTCTCACAACGAGCTTCAAGCCGGACCACGTGTCGTCCACGGCGCAGACCTTGATGTCCACGAACCCCATGGGGAGCGCCACCTCGCGAATCACGTCTTCGGTGATGTCAGTTGGCAGCTTCGACGCCTTCTTCGGCCACGACACCCAGATCGCGGCGTCGGGCTTGAGCGCTTTGCGCAACGAGCGAAGCGTCTTGTCCAGCTCCGCCCGTTTGCTCGTGAACACGTGCGCCACGTCGGTCGTGCTCGACGGCTTCGACACGAAAGACACGTCGTCTGGCAGCGGCGCAACCAACGTCTTGTAGTTGGCCGGCGCCTTCGCCAGCCAGACTCGATGGCCAGTGCCGATGCCGAGCTTCTTGGCCAGCGGCGTGCCGGAATAGCCGGCGGTGGTTCGCGCAGGGGGACCCATGGCCGATCACGCCTTCGCGGTGGCGTCGCTGGACTGATCGAAGAACTTGAGCGCCATCGTCCCGTGCGTCGTGGCGGCGCCGGCGCGAATCGCCGATGCGACGAGGGTCGCCTCGACGATCTCCTCGCGCGTCGCGCCAGCGGCCTTGGCCGCTTTGGCGTGCGCCTCCATGCAGAACGGACACTGGATCGCGACGGCCACGGCGACGGCGATGATCTCGCGATACTTCCTCGGAATCGCGCCGTCGGTCCGCGCAATGATGCGATTGAAGTTCACCCACGCCTCGTAGTCGGCGGGCGCGAGTGCGCGCATGTCCTTCAGTCGCTTGACGTCAGCAGGATCGTGATAGTGGTCGCTCATCGTGTGAGCTTATGTCAGGTCCGGCTAAAGCCGGACACTACGTGGAGTCCGGCTGAAGCCGGACACTACGTTAGAATCGCGCCCACCATGAACCGCGCAATCGTTGCCGTGGCTTTACTTGCCGTCGTGTCCGTGAGCCTCGACGCGCAGTGGATCCGCTATCCAACCGCCGGCCTCCCTCGGACGGCCGATGGCAAGCCGAACCTCGCCGCGGCGGCACCGCGTCTCCCGAACGGCAAGCCTGACTTCTCGGGCGTGTGGCAGAACGATGGCTATGGCGCGCCGGGAGGCGAAGGCACCGGCCCGACGCCGCGGACTGTCTTCTTTGATCTCACTCATGGGATGAAGGGTGTGACGCCACCGTATCAACCGTGGGCCGCGGACCTGTACAAGCGCCGCAAGGACGATCAGGCCAAGGACAATCCCGACGCGCGCTGTCTGCCGATCGGCGCGCTGCAGATGCTGGCGCATCCGCTGCCGAAGAAGATCCTGCATAACCCGAGTCTGCTCGTCATCCTGCACGAGCGGAACATGGAGTTCCGTCAGATCTTTGTTGACGGTCGCGGGCTGCCGGACGATCCGCAGCCGTCGTGGTACGGCTACTCGACGGCTCGATGGGAGGGCGACACGCTCGTCGTGGACACGATTGGTTTCCGCGACGGCCTATGGGCCGACTTCTACGGCAGCCCGCTGACCGACCGCGCGCGGATGACGGAACGCATCCGGCGTCCACGCTTCGGCGCGCTCGAGATCGAGGTGACGATCGACGATCCGAAGGCCTACACGAAGCCCTGGACCGTATCAGTCAACCAACACCTGGCACTCGACACCGAACTGCTCGAGTACGCCTGTCTCGAAAACGAAAAGGACGTACCGCGGTTGGTCGGAAAGTAGAGCGCACGCTTCAGCGTGCGCGTGTTCGCGGAGGCTAAAGCCTCCGCTCTACGATTGCGGGCGGCGGCGATCGAGCCCGGGCGGGATCGGCAGCTGCACGCGGCGGCGATCGGGTTTCACGCGAAGCGTGAACGCGGACACCAATTGCGTTTCGAGATCGGTTTCTACGAGCACTTCAACCGCTGACCGCTGATCTCGATCGGTCTCTCCCGATTTCGGACTCGGCTTACCCATGGTCCAGGCCTTGAGGGGGGCAGGAGCCAACGAGCCGGCTGCTGGGAGACCGCCGGCAACTGCGAGTGCGTTTTCCATGGAAATCTCCCCGAGGAAAACAAAGTCTGACTAAGGTGTGAAATCTATAGTCTGAGAAGTCGTTGGGCTATCAGGAATACGCCCAATGATCCTCGGGAGATTCCCTTAGGCGTAGATGAGGGGCGGATTAATCGTCTTTCAGCCAGCCCTGAAGGATTGCGTATTTGACGATGTCGATGCGCCCGTTAAGGCCGAGCTTGCGCATGGCGTTGGCCTTGTGGGCTTCGACCGTCTTCACGCTGAGGGTCAGGCGAGTCGCAATCTCTTTGTTGCTGTAGCCGGCGGCGATCAGACGCAGCACTTCGGACTCACGATCGCTGGGTGTGGCACTCGGATGCGTGAGTTTCTTGCCGTCGCGACCGAGAAAGCCCGCGGTGACGCGAGCGGTCAGGGCTGAATCGAGATACTGGCCGCCCGAGGCGCAGGTGCGAATGGCGGTGATCAATTCCGCCGGCGCGCTCTGTTTCAACACGTATGCCGACGCACCCGCCCGCATCAGCTCCTGCAGATAGGCATCGTCGCCGTGGCGGGTCAGTGTGACGACCGCCGCGTTGGGGAGCTCGCGCTTCAAGGTCCGCGTGGCCGTCAGGCCGTTCATACCGGGCATCGAGATGTCCATGATGACGACGTCGGGTTTCAGCTCCAGTGCCTGCTGAATGGCGCTCGCGCCGTCACTGGCCTCGGAGACGACGACCATGTCTTTCTGGCCCTCGATCACGAGCTTGAGGCCCTGACGCACGACGACATGGTCATCGGCGAGCAGGATGCGCAGTCGGCCGTTCGGATCAGGCATGCTCGCCTGCCGCGAAGCCCACAGGCGGAGACGGCGACGTCACAGGTGTCGTCGGCATTCGTACGAGAATAGTCGTTCCGTCACCGGGTGCGGATTCGATTTCGAGTGTGGCGCCAACCAGCGCCGCCCGTTCCTGCATACCGAGCAGACCGAACCCGCGGCGTTCGCCGTCCATTTCGGCCGGGTCGAATCCGACGCCATCATCAACGACGATCAGCGAGACGTGATCCGGCCGCCGTTCAAGAATGATCTCGACGTGGCCGGCGCGGGCGTGCTTGGCGATGTTATTGAGCGCTTCCTGCGCGATTCGGTAAAGCGTCGTTTCGATCTCGGACGCCAGGCGGTCGTTGGTGAGACCGGCCGTGTGGAGCTCGGCCGATACACGCACGCGGAGTGACCAGTCCTGGACGTAGTTGGCCAGCGCCGCGCGCAGACCGAGGTCGTCGAGCGCCGTCGGCCGCAGCTCCCAGACGAGATGATCGACATCGCGATCGAGCTGCTGCGCCACCTGCTCGAGCGCTTCGACGAGCGGGGACAGGTTCTCGCCGGCAGCTTCCTTGAGCATGCGGATTCTGAGTCCCAGTGCCGTGAGCTGCTCGCCGAATTGATCGTGCATTTCCCGGGCGATGCGCCGCCGTTCGTCCTCCTGCGCGAACACCATGCGTCCGAGCAGTTCAGTGCGCGCCCGCTCCGTGCGTTCGCGCTCGCGCGCCTCTTCGGCCTGCTTGCGCTCGGTCAGGTCGAAATGCGTGCCGACGATGCGGACGACCGGACCGTCTGGCTCGCGCCGCACCGGGTAGCCGCGGGACAGAACGTGGACGTAGTGGCCGTCCTTGTGCCGCAGACGGAACTCCACCTCATAGGGCCTGTTGTCTCGGGAAACGCCGGTGTTCACCCGCGTCGCGCGATCGAGGTCGTCGGGGTGAATCAAACGCTCGAACGCGCTGACGTGCGGCTCGATCTCGTGGTCCTCGTAGCCGAGCATCCGCTTCCAGTGCTTGGAGTACACCACCGCGCCGGTCTCGAGGTTCCAGTCGTAGATGCCTTCCTGCGCGCCCTCGAACGCCAGCGTGAGCCGTTCCTCGCTTTCGCGCAGGGCGAGCTCGGCGCGCTTGCGCTCAGTCAGATCGAAGTGCGTGCCGACGATGCGCACGACCGGACCGCCGGGCTCGCGCCGGACGGGCAGGCCGCGCGACAAGACATCCACATAGTGGCCCTGCTTGTGCCGCAAGCGGAACTCGGCCGCGTAGGCCCGCTCACCCTGCGCGACAGAAGCATTGAGCTCCCGCGCCCGTGCCTGGTCGTCTGGATGCAGTAGCCGCTCCCACGCGCTGACGTGCGGCTCGATATCGTGGTCCGCATATCCGAGCATCTGTTTCCAGCGCGGCGAGTACACGACGTGGCCGGTCTCGAGATTCCAGTCCCACACGCCTTCCTGGGCGCCGGCAAAGGCCAGCGACAGCCGCTCTTCACTCTCGCGGAGCGCCGCCTCGGTCCGCTTCCGCTCGGTGATGTCGCGCATGACGGACTGAATGCCCCGGCCATGCGAATCCTCGAACAGCGTGCAGGCGACCTCGACGTCGGTGACGCCGCCATCGAGTCCGACGGCTCGCTCCTCGTTGACGGGCACGGAATCGCCGGCCAGCAGCCGTGAGATGCGGTCGCGGAGATGCGTGTGCTGATTGATGTGAAAGAAGTCGTAGGGGGTTCGGCCTATGACCTGGTCGGCTGACGTGGCCCCGAACATGCGGACGGCAGCCGGGTTGACGAACACGATTCGGGAGTCTCGCGTGATGAAGATGCCGTCCGGAGACAGTTCCACCACCCGCCTATACCGTTCGTCGCTGTCGAGCACCCGCACTCCTGCTTGCGTTGTGGATCCCAGGCCCGTCAGTCTACCTCGTTCGGAGCGGCGGGCAATCGAGCGATCCCTGTAAAATCTCGTCGAATCTCGACCGTAGGGACGGGGCGGCGACCCTACTTTTTCGGAACGATTTCGAAGTATCTATTGTTTTCGTTGCAGATGTATTCCAGGAGTTCTGTATCCGCCTGATAGAGCAACGGCAGGGTCACCGTCCACGGCTTCGCATAGGCGCCCGGATCATCGATGGTGATGTCGATGTCCATGTGACCGAAGTCCTTCCGGCGGAAGCGCTCGGTCACTCGCAATCGGGCGGTGTTGGGATGGCCGGCGTTGTCGAGCCAGCCCTTGTCGTTGAATCCAGCGGTCTCGACGACGAAGTCGTCACCAACCCAGCGGCCGACTGAATACCCCATCCATGTCGGGTTCATGTCCGGCGGATGCCCGCGTCCGTCCGCGAAGATCTCACGCCAGCCGTGGATCGCCTCGTAGAGGATGACGACCCGGCCCGGAGCGGAAACAATGCGCATGGGGTAGGCGCTGCTCACCAGGTCCGAGCGCGGTACGCCACCGGGGATGCAACTCGCGCTCGGATCGTCACGGCTGAAGTTCGCGCGGCGTTCCTGCACGAGCGCTTCGGTTGCGGGCAGCATGACGACGTCGCCGGGCTTGGCGCCGCGGGTCAGATCCGAGATGTAGTTCACGCTGGCGCGCCACAGGCCGTCGAGGTCGGGCTTGCCGGCGGCTGTGCGGGGGGCAGGTGCGGAGAGATTCGCTCTACCGTCCGGCAGGCGGGGAATACCCGGTGTCGGATACTTCAACCACTGCGCGTCGAGCGCGGCCGACAACCACAGCGCAAGCATGACTCCCGCCGTCGTTGTCAGCCGCATCGATGATCACCAACCACTTACCACCAACCACTAACCACTAACTAGTTGGTGCTGCGCGGCGCGATGAACGCTTTGAGGTCCGCCATGGTCGCCAGGCGCGGCCCGTGCAGTGCGGCAATCTGCTTCACATCCAGTTTCAGTCGCGTGATGTTCTCGTCGAGATTCACCGCGAACGGGTTCACGGCGGCCGGCGGAGGCGCGTTGGCAGCGAGCGGCGTGAACGCGTCGCCTTCGATCAGGATTTTCTCCTTCGGCAGGTAGACCATCGCGAAGGCGTCGTTGTGACCGCCGCCCGCGATCTTGTGGATCTCGATCGTCCGGCTGCCGTCGGTGAGGACGTGCTTGTCGGTGAACGTCTCGAACATCGCGCTCTTCTTCGACTGCGCGAGCTTGTCCGGGTTGATCGTGTGCGGCGCGGCCCAGGCTTTCTCGTAGTACGCCTTGTTGTCCGCGTGCGTGACGATCGTCGCGCCTTCGTCCACGTAGGTGCGCAGTCCGCCCGAGTGGTCGAAGTGCGCGTGCGTGTTCACCAGGTACTTGATCGGCTTGTTCGGGATCGTCTCCTTCACCTTGGCGATGACCGCCGACGACCGCTCTTCGTTCTGCGGGCCCTCGACGAGGACGATGTGGTCTTTCTGATCGATGGCGACGCTGTGGTGAGTGCCGCCCTTGAGGTAGTAGACGCCGTCCGCCAGCTTCTCAGCGGTCACGGTCACCGGCGCGGCGTTGGCGGCTGGCACCGGGATGTCCACGGCGCCGTTCGTTTTCACACCCGAGACGGTCAGCTCCAGCACCGGGTGCTCGCCCTGGACGCGAACGATGCGCGACGGGAAGCGCACGCCGCCGAAGTCCTTGTAGTCGGAGTAGGTGAACAGAACTTCGGTGTCGCCGAGCACGGGGTTATCGATCCACGTCTGGACGCGGGTCACCTCGTTCTGCGCGTTGATCGTGCCGACGTACTTGTTCTTGCCCACGCTGAAGGTCACTTCCGATCCGCCCTCGCTTGCCGTGGACGTCGCGTTGTTGGCTGCCGCTGCTTTCAGGAAACCGTGCGGCGTCGTCCAGATTTCCATCACACGTTCTTCGACCGCGGCCGGCTGTGAAGTCGCCACCGGCGGCGTGTTCGGTGGTGCCCCGGCTGGTGGCGCGAGATTCCACGCCGTCGTCCCGCTGACGTATTGATCGGGCCGCTGTTCGGCAATTGGCCTCACGCGGCCTGGTTCAACAACCTGCTTGCGCGTCATCTGCACTCGCGCGGCCGGCGTCGCGTAGTTGACGGTGGCAGTGTAGCTGCTGACGTCGAAAGGCGGCCACGGCGTATTCGGCGCCGGCGCCTGACCGAATTGATACCAGCGCCCGGTTCCCGCGATTTCGATTGTGTTCACCTGAGCGGCACCGAGCGCGCTACTGGCCGCTTGGAGAGAGCCTGCCTGCGGACCGCACGCAGCTGAAGCCACGGCGATTGCAAATGCGAAGGACAGAAGCATGAGTGGTCGCATAGGAAACCTCGATGGCAGAGGGTGGCGGAGGAACCGGGGGAGTATAGAACTAAGAACGAAGAACTAAGAACTAAGAACTGGGCGGTAACTCGGCGCTGGATCTCGCTCCGAAAACCAGACTCCCGCGTTAGCATTGTGGCGTGCGATTCCTCGCCCGGAAGGGCTTGATCTGCGCCGGCCTTGCTGGGTGGATTGCGGCTGTGCCGGCCAATTGGTCCACACCTGCCGCCCAGGCGCCGCCTGCCGCGCAGGTCCAGGCCCCCCCTTCGTCACCGGTCACAGCGAATCGCGCGGTCTTCGAACGCTACTGCCTGACCTGCCACACGACACGGCAAAAGGAGCGCGGAACAGTTCCGATTGCGCTCGATACCCTCGACCTCTCGCGTGTCGCCCCGGACGCAGCAGTGTGGGAGAAAGTCGTGCTCAAGCTTCGCGCCGGCGTCATGCCTCCAGCCGGCGCTCCTCGCCCCGACAAAGCGACGCACGACGGCTTTGCGGCGTGGCTCGAGAGCGAGCTGGATCGCAGCTGGACCGCCAATCCGGATCCGGGACGCACCGAGCCCCTTCACCGGTTGAACCGAGTCGAGTACCGCAATGCGGTGCGCGACCTACTCGGTCTCGATCTCGACGTCTCGTCGCTGCTGCCAGGCGACGACGTGAGCTACGGGTTCGACAACATTGCCGGCGTGCTCAAGTTGTCGCCGACGCTGATGGAGCGGTACTTGTCGGCGGCGCAAAAGGTGAGCCGTCTCGCGGTCGGCACGCCGGCGCGCACGCCGAGCATCGACTACTACCGCATCGCCGACGATCTCTCTCAGGACGTGCAGCTGCCTGGGTTGCCGCTCGGCACGCGCGGGGGGACGCGTATCAGCTATGTCTTCCCGATGGACGCGACCTACGAGATTCGTCCGCGTCTGACGCGCGACCTCAACGAGAGCATGCCGTTGTACACGGACCCGCAGGTGCTGGAGATCAGCATCGACGGTCAGCGCGTCGGCACGTTCACGCTGCCGGGTCTCGGCGCGCGAGAGGGTCGTGGCGCGCCGCCGCCCGCAGATCCACTCGACGATCCGCCTGCCGATCCGCCGGTATCGTCGCCGCCGTCTGCGGCGCCGCCGTCTGCGGCGCCGCCATCAGCCAGCCAGGAGCCCGCGCGCGCCCCGATCTCGCAGATTGTGCAGACGGTGCGCGCCAGCGCGAAGGAACGGCAGTCGCGCAACCGCGCTGACGAAGCCTGGAACCTGCGTGTCCCGGTCAAAGCGGGCCAGCGCGACGTCGTCATCACGTTCCTCAATCGCACGTCGGCGCTCGACGAAACGGCGCGATTGCCGTTCCAGCGTCCGTATCCAGCAGGCGTCAACATTCCCGAGACACGTCTGGGCGCGTACCTACGCAGCGTGGAGATCGTCGGTCCGATCGACGCGACTGGGTCGGGGCAGTCGGACAGCCGCCGCCGCATCTTCACGTGCGCGACCAAAGACGAGGCGTGCGCGCGCAAGATTCTCGCGACGCTCGCTCGCCGCGCCTACCGTCGTCCGGTGACGGCGGCAGACGTTGATCCGCTGCTCACGTTCTACCGCGAAGGAATGAGGGCGGGCTTCGACGAGGGCATCGAACGCGCGCTCCGCCGCTTGCTGGTGAGCCCGGAATTCCTGTTCCGCGTCGAGCGCGATCCCGCGACGGCGTCCGCTGGCCGCGCCTACAACGTCAGCGATATCGAACTGGCGTCGCGCGTGTCGTTCTTCCTGTGGAGCAGCATTCCTGATGACACGCTGCTCGATCTCGCGGAGCGCGGGCAACTGTCATCGCCCGCGGTCCTGTCCCGCGAGGTCCGGCGCATGCTCGCCGATCCTCGTGCTGACGCGTTCATCACCAACTTCGCCGGACAGTGGCTGTTCCTCCGGAATCTCGACGCCACCGTGCCAGTGCAGAGCATCTTCCCGGACTTCGACGACGGTCTGCGGCAGGCGTTCCGACGCGAGACCGAGTTGTTCTTCGACAGCATCGTCCGTGGGGATCGCAGCGTGTTCGATCTGCTGAAGGCCGACTACACGTTCCTCAACGAGCGACTGGCGAAGCACTACGGCGTGCCGAACGTGAAGGGCAGTCATTTCAGACGCGTCACGCTGGACAAGAGCAGCCCACGGAGCGGGCTGCTCGGGCAGGGCGCGATCCTGACGGTCACGTCGTATCCCGATCGCACGTCGCCGGTGGTACGCGGCAAGTGGATCCTCGAGAACCTGCTCGGCACACCGCCGCCTCCGCCGTTGCCCAATGTGCCGCCACTGAAACCGACGAATGACGAGGGCGTCGTGCTGTCGATGCGGCAGCGCATGGAGCAGCATCGCGCCAACCCTGTGTGCGCCAGCTGCCACGCGATGATGGATCCGCTCGGCCTGTCGCTCGAGAACTTCGATGCGGTCGGCAAGTGGCGCACGCTCGGGGAGTCGTCTGCGGCGATCGACGCGCGTGGCCAGTCGCCCGACGGGCAGAGATTCGAGGGCCCGGCCGGGTTGCGCGACATGCTGCTGCGGTCCGACCGATTCGTGCCGACGCTGACCGAGAAGATGCTGACCTACGCGCTCGGTCGCGGTCTGCAGTATTCGGACGCGCCGGCCGTGCGTGCAATCGTGCGCGATGCGGCGAAGAACGACTATCGCGTCTCGTCGCTGATCATCGGTATCGTCCAGAGCCCGCCGTTTCGGATGCGAAGGGCGGGGACGTAGTAGAGGCGGGTCTTTAGACCCGCCTGTGGGGAACGAGATGTTCATCACGAAGAAGGCTCTCGATCGGCGAACCATCCTGCGTGGCATGGGCGCGGCGCTCGCACTGCCGCTGCTCGACGCGATGGTGCCGGCCAGCGTCGCGCTCGCGCAGACTCCGGCGCGCCCGCTCCGTCGTCTTGGCTTCGTCTACATGCCGAACGGCGTCGCCCGCAATTTCACCGGCATCAACTACTGGACGCCGGTTGGTGAAGGCACGAACTTCGAGCTGTCGCAGATCCTGACGCCGCTTGCGCCGTATCGCGATCGGCTGACGGTGATCAGCGGCCTCGCCCAGCATCAGGCCGACGCCTTCGACGATGGCGCGAACGGCGATCACACGCGGGGCACCAGCTCGTGGCTGAGCGGCGTGCACTGCAAGCGCACCGAAGGCGCCGATGTAAAAAATGGGGTCACGGCGGACCAGCTCGCCGCCGCAGAAATTGGCAAGGCGACGGCGCTGCCGTCGCTCGAGCTCGCGATCGATCTGAACTTCCTCGCCGGCCAGTGCGAGAACAGCTACAGCTGCGCGTACCTCAACACGATCTCGTGGCGCACGCCCACCCAGCCGATGCCCACCGAGAACAACCCCCGCATCGTGTTCGAGCGTTTGTTCGGCGACGGCGGCACGTCCGCCGAGCGGCTCACGCAGGCGCGCGTCAACCGCAGCATCATCGACTCGGTGCTGGACGATCTGAATCGTCTCAGCCGATCGCTGGGCGCGACCGATCGCGTGAAGGTCGGAGAGTACGTGGACTCAGTGCGTGAGGTGGAACGGCGCATCCAGCGCGTCGAGAGCGGCAGTGGCGCATCTGAGCTGCCCACGCTCGAGCGGCCTTCCGGAATTCCCGAGCGGTTCGACGAGCACGTCAAGTTGATGTACGACCTGCAGTGGCTGGCATTCCGCGCCGACCTCACCCGCGTGACGACGTTCATGCTGGCACGTGAGCTGAACTTCAGAACGTATCCGGAGATCGGGATCAACGAGGGACACCACGGCCTGTCGCACCACCAGGACAATCCGAATCAGCTGGCGAAGTACGCGAGGCTCGGCACGTATCAGGCCGAGCTCTTCGCCTGGTTTCTCGACAAGCTTCAGTCGACACCGGACGGCGACGGCTCCCTGCTCGATCATTCGCTGTTCCTCTACGGCGCCGGACTGAGCAACCCGAATCTCCACGCGCATTACGACCTGCCGCTCGCCGTTGTCGGCGGCGCGGCTGGGCGCATGAAGGGTGGGCGTCACTTGGTGTTCCCCGCAGAAACGCCGATGACCAACCTCCTGCTGACGATGCTCGACAAGGTGGGCGTCGACGCAGAGAAGCTGGGTGACAGCACTGGCAAGTTGCCGATTGAACCACTGGCGGGCGTATGAGACATCGAGAATTCAAGGCGGGTCTACAAAGCAAGACCCGCCCTACCCTGTCCCTTGTCGCCGCACTTCTGACCGCGGCATTGTTTAGCGTTCGTCCATCTGCTGATGTCACGCTCGTGCAGGCGGTCAGGAACGGCGACGCCACGACTGCGCGCGCGCTCCTGAAGCAGAAGGCCGACAGCAACAGCGCGGAACCTGACGGGACGACAGCGCTGCATTGGGCCGTGCAGGGCGGGAACGTGGAGATGGTCGATCTTCTTCTCCGCTCCGGCGCCAAGGTGGCGACGGCGAATCGCTACGGCATCACGCCGCTGTCGCTGGCGTGCACGACCGGGAACGCTGTCATCGTCGAGCGTCTGCTGGCCGCCGGCGCCGATCCCAACGGCGCGCTGGCTGATGGCGAGACGGCGCTGATGACTGCGGCGCGCACCGGCAGTGCCGAGACGATCAAGGCGCTCGTCGCGCGCGGCGCGAATGTGAAAGCACGCGAGCGTCGCAAGGGGCAGACGGCGCTGATGTGGGCGGCCGCAGAGAACAACGTGGCGGCGATTCGCGCGCTCGTCGAAGCCGGCGCCGACGTCAACGAGCGTTCGACCGCCGGATCGTTCACTCCCTATCTCTTCGCCGTGCGCGGCGGGCACATCGATGCTGCGCGCGCGCTGGTCGAAGCCGGTGTGGACGTCAACCAGTCGATGACGGATGGCACGAGCGCCCTGGTACTCGCGGTGATGAACGCGCACTACGAGCTGGCCGGCGCGCTGCTCGATAAGGGCGCGAACCCGAACGCCGACAAGCAGGGCTGGACCGCGCTTCATCAGATCGCCTGGTCGCGACGGCACAATGCCGGCTTCAATCTGCCCGGGCCGGTGGCGACGGGCGGTCTCGACAGCCTGGATCTGGTTCGCAGACTCGTACAGAAAGGCGCCAACGTCAACGCGCGCATGACGAAGGAGCCGAAGGACGGCAACCGCAATCAGCTGAATCGCATCGGCAGCACGGCCTTCCTCATGGCGGCCAAGTCAGACGATGTGCCGCTCATGCGAGCGCTGCTCGAGAGCGGCGCGGACGCGTCGCTGACGACCACTCGCGGCACGACCGCGTTGATGGCGGCGGCCGGCGTGGGCATCTGGGCGCCTGGCGAGAACCCGGGCACGCATGAAGAAGCGCTCAACGCGGTGAAGCTGGCCCTCGAGGCCGGCGGCGGGAAGGTCAACGACATCGATCAGGACGGTGAGACCGCGCTGCACGGCGCGGTGTATCGCGGTGGCGCGATTCCCGTCATTCAGTTTCTGATCGACAAGGGCGCCACGCTCGACGTGAAGAACAAGAAGGGCTGGACGCCGGTCGTTGTCGCCGACGGCGTCGAGTACACGCCGGCAGTGCTCAAGCGCTATCCCGAAGCCGCGGCGCTGCTGCGCAAGACGCTGCGCGAGCGGGGGCTGCCGGTGCCACCTCCCAATCACAGCGCGGAAAAGCCGGACGCACAGGACGCATCGGCTGGCGGAAAAACTATATGGGACGGCGTCTTCACCGACGAGCAGGCCGGCCGTGGTCAGAAGATCTACGCCGTCTCCTGCGCGCCGTGCCACAAGACCGATCTGCTCGGCGACAGCGGAACGCCCGCGCTGGCCGGCGCCGACTTCTTCTCGCGGTTCAACGGATCGAGCGTGGACGATCTGGTCAAGACCATCCGCGCGTCGATGCCGCAGGATGCGCCCGATTCGCTGGGCACGCCGGCCTACGTCGATCTGGTCGGCTATCTGCTCAAGGCGAACGGCGGTTCGGCGGGCGCCGCGGAGCTGTCGCAGGACTCGGCGGTGCTGAAGCAGATCCGGATCACGAATCCAAAGTAGGGCGGGTCCTTCCGGACCGGTCCGTAGGGCGGGTCCTTTTGGACCCGCCGGGAGAATCGACGTGAACACGCGCACGCTCGTACTGTCCGCACTCGTTGCTTTCGGTCTTGTGATCATGATCGGAGCCGCGGCGGCGCAGGATCAGCCCGCCCCGGCGCCTCCAGCTGGCCGCGGAAACTTCCTCAACAACTTCACTGGCAACATCACCGTCGGCAACACCAAGGACATGAGCTCGTCGCGCATCAAGTTCGATGCCGGCGCGCGCACCAACTGGCACCTGCACTCGGCGCCACAGCTGCTGCTGGTCGAAGAAGGACGCGGCCGCCTGCAGGAACTCGGTGAACCGATCAAAGATGTGCCCGCTGGACAGCCCGTGCTCACCAAGGCGAACGTCCTCCACTGGCACGGCGCGTCTCCGGAACAGTCGGCGTTGCAATTCAGCGTCTACAGCGGCACGTTGGAATGGAAAGAAAAGGTGACCGACGAGGAGTACACGGGCAAGACCATTCGTCGGCAATAATCACGAACTCATATGATCCACACCATCAGGTTTGCCTCGGTCCTGGCGGCTGCCGCACTGCTCACCGCCGCCGGGTCGCTCATCGCCCAACAGAACACCGGCGCGCCCGTCGTCAGCGAAGTGCCTGCGGCGCCACCGCCGAAGCTGCCGGAGATTACCGCGCAAGATCTTCTCGACGGGCTCAAGCACCAGACGCGTTGGATCTCATACTCCGGTGACTACACTGGCCGCCGCCACAGTCCGCTGACGCAGATCACGCCGCAGAACGTCGGCCGGCTCGTTCCGGTGTGGACCTGGCAGGCCGAGGGCATGCCGATCAATCGCGGCTTCGAGTCCACGCCGCTGGTGATGGACGGCACGATGTACGTCACCGGCAATCAGAACTACGGGTGGGCGATCGACGCACGCTCGGGCCGTCAGATCTGGCGCTATCGACGCGCGTTGCCGCCCGGCCTGACCTATGGCGGCGCGAACCCGTCGAATCGCGGCTTCGCGGCATACGGCAATCTGCTCTACATGGGCACGCTCGACGCGCACCTCCTCGCGCTTCATCGCGACACCGGCCAGATCGTCTGGGATACCGTGCTCGAGGACTACAAGCTGGGTCATGCAGCCATCGCTGCGCCGCTCGTCGTGAAAGACAAGGTGATCACTGGTAATTCCGGCGGCGACATCCCGACCCGCGGATTCATCGACGCCTACGACGCGAAGACAGGTAAGCGCGTGTGGCGCTTCTACACGATTCCCGCGAAGGGCGAGCCGGGCAGCGAGACGTGGTCGCACGAAGAAGTGCTGCCGCGCGGCGGTGGCGCGACGTGGGTCACCGGTACCTATGATCCCGAGCTCAATCTGATCTACTGGGGCGTCGGCAATCCGAACCCCGACTACTGGGGCGCGGAGCGCGTCGGCAACAACCTCTACACGGCGTCGCTCGTCGCGCTCGATGCCGACACGGGCAAGCTGCGCTGGCACTATCAGTTCACGCCGCACGATCTCCACGACTGGGATTCGAACCATATCCCCGTGCTCGGCGAGATCTCGATCAATTCCCAGATGCGCAAAGTGGTGATGCTGGCCAATCGCAACGGCTTCTACTACACGCTCGATCGCACGACGGGCGAGTTGCTGGTTGGCAAACCGTACACTGCCACGAAATGGGCGCGCGAGATCGGACCGAACGGTCCCATCGTCTTGAGCAACGGTGTGATTCCGCCCGGCGGCAGCGAGGCGACGACGCCCTGCGTGCCCGACTTCCGCGGCGGCACGGTCTATAACCCGCCGTCGTTCGATCCGGCGCTGCAGCTGTTCTACGTGATGGCGCGCGAGACCTGCGCGTACTACACGCCGACGCAGCAGGAGTGGCAAGTCGGCCGCTCGTACATGGGTGGCGGCATGCGCAAGCTGCCCGAACCGGATTACAGCGCGCTGCGCGCGATCGATCCGAAGACAGGCGCGATCAAGTGGGAGTACACGTTCCCGACCGCGACGCTCGCCGGGGTCATGTCTACCGCGTCGGGCGTCGTGTTTACCGGCGACCACGAAGGCTTCTTCAACGCGTTCGATTCGAAGACGGGGAAGAAGCTCTGGTCGTATCGGACGGGTTCGCCGATCTGGGGAGCCGCGGCGGTGACCTTCATGCTCGACGGCCGTCAGCACGTCCTCATCCCGTCGGGCAACACGATCGTGGCGTTCGCGCTGCCCGAGAGATAGTTCCAAGTTCCAAGTTCCATGTTCCAGGTTGCCAGGTTCGTGTTCGGGTTCGCGATTCTCGCGACGATCGTCGTCGAGGCGCAAGCGCCTCGTTCGTCGCCGCCCCCACCGGCGCTGCCGCAGACGTTCTTCAGCGGCGAGACCCCGATTCGCGTCGTCCCCGTCGCGCGGGGACTCTCGCATCCGTGGAGTCTCGCGTTCCTTCCAAGCGGGGAGATGCTCGTCACCGAGCGTGACGGCCGGCTGCGCATCATCCGCAACGGCGTGCTCGATCCCACGCCGGTTGCCGGCGTCCCCAAAGTCTTCGCGCGCGTGCTCGGCGGACTGCTCGACGTTGCGCTGCATCCCTCGTTCGCGCAGAACCGCGTCGTGTATCTGAGCTACTCGAAGGCTGGCGAGAACAACCTCTCGACCACTGCGCTCGCCCGCGGACGCTTCGACGGCACCGTGTTGACCGACGTCAAGGAGATCTTCGTCGCCAACACGTGGAGCAAGTCGAACACCAACTATGGCGGCCGCATCGCGTTCGATCGTGCTGGGTTTCTCTATCTCACGATTGGTGAGCGGCAGGAGCAGCAGCGCGCGCAGGACACCAAGGACCACGGTGGCAAGGTCATCCGGCTCCGGGACGATGGCAGTGTGCCGCCGGACAATCCGTTCGTGGGACGCGCTGGATATCAGCCTGAGATCTACTCGCTCGGGCATCGCAGTCCACAGGGGCTGGCGATGAATCCCGCGACCGGCGCGCTCTGGGAGAACGAGCACGGGCCGCTCGGCGGGGACGAGCTCAACGTCCTGCAAGCCGGAAAGAACTACGGCTGGCCGCTCGTCACCTACGGCACTGACTACGACGGCACGAAGATCAGCGACGCCACGACGCGCGCCGATCTCGAGTCGCCGTTCGTGTACTGGGTGCCGTCCATCGCGATCTCCGGTTTGACCTTCTACACCGGCGATCGCTTCCCGCTGTGGAAGGGCAACGTCTTCGTCGGCGCGATGTTCGCTGGTCGCAGTCGTGGCACCGGTCACGTCCAGCGCATCGTCATCAACGAAGCAGGGCGGCCGATCAATCGAGAGCCGCTGCTCGCCGAGCTGCGTCAGCGCATTCGCGACGTGCGGCAGGGGCCCGACGGTCTGCTCTATCTGCTGACTGACGAAGACGATGGAATGGTCCTGCGTCTCGAGCCCGGCGCGCAGCTCGCGGCGCCGAATGCGTCCGGCGTCGCGATGGGGCACCTTCACTACCGCGTGCGCGACGTCGAAGCGAACAAGAAGTTCTGGATTGCGCTTGGCGGTGAGGTTCGTAGTGTCCGGCTTCAGCCGGACCGTGAGATCGTCACGCTGAAACTCAACGATGTGCTGGTGATGCTCGAGCAGGGCGACAGCTCCGGCGGCACCGAGGGCTCGATCGTCAACCACGTCGCCTTCCGCGTGCCTTCGCTGACGCAGGTCGAGGTCGCCGGACTGAAGGTCGCGCGTCTCAACGGCTTCCCTGGCGTGGCCTCGACGAACACGCCGGAAGGGGAACGGATCGAGTTGTTCGAGAACGCCGCGACGAACCTCACCTTCACCCAGGACGCCGGGTTCGATGACGCGGCGGCCAAGCGCCACAACCGGCCGCTGATTGTGCCGATTGCGTTTCACCACGTGCACCTCTACGTACCGGATGGTCAGGTGACGGCGGCCAAAGCGTGGTACGCCAAGGTGTTCGGCGGCGTCCCCGGCAAACGGTCGAACTACGACGCGGTCGATCTGCCGGGCATTAATCTGAATTTTTCCGCGGCGCCCAAACCCACTGTGCCGACCAAAGGCCGGATGCTGGATCACATTGGACTCGAGGTCCGCGGCCTGGCAGCTTTCTGTAAGAGACTGGAGGCGATGGGTGTTACCCTTGATGTCCCCTACCAGAGGGGACCGGAGGGGCTGGGCACTGCGCGCCTGACGGACCCGTGGGGGACGTCCATCGAGTTGACTGAGGGGCTCGGAGGAATATGACCGTGAGCAATCGCACGCATGTATACGTCCTGTCGGCGGCACTGATCATGGCGGTGTGCGTCATGCCGACGCTGACCGCGCAGCGTGGACAGGGTGGGGGTGGACGCGGCGCGGCGGCACCACAGGCGCCGGCCGGACCGATTCCGCGTCTTGCGAACGGCAAGCCCGACCTGAGCGGCTACTGGGCCAATCCGTATACGCCGCACATGGCGGCGCGCGGTGTCTTCGATCCCGCCAACCGTCAGCCGTTGAAGTTCGAGCGGCTGGGTGAGGCGCTGCCGAACGCGAGACCGCCGGCTGCCGGTGGACCGCGCACCTACGATCTGCCGTACACCGCCTGGGGCTTGAACAAGTGGGAGACGTACGACCCGGTCGCGAACGGCGACTACGCCGGCAACTGCCTGCCGTTCGGCATGTCACGCAACATCAACTCGCCACACGGCCTGCAGATCGTCCATCACGTGGATTCGCTCGCGTTCCTCTTCGAGCAGGACACCTGGTTCCACTGGGTACCGCTGAAGGAAGGATTCAAGTGGCCCGCCGACATTCCTGAGTCATGGAACGGCGTCTCCACCGGCAAGTGGGACGGCGACACGCTGATCATCGAGACCAGCGGCTTCAACGGCTATACGCGGCTGGACACCGCCGGCCATCCGCACAGCCGGGAACTGAAGCTGACCAATACCTTCAAGCGGCTCGACTCCAACACGATGGAGCACACCGTGACGGTGCACGATCCGAAGACCTACACCCGCGACTGGATGAACATCCGCACGTGGCGGGTGAAGCCGGCGAGCGACGTGATCATGGAGTATTCGTGCAATGAAAATAATCTTCGCAGCCTGATCGAGGGCTCGATCAAGGTCTGGCAATATCCGGACGACGTGGACAAGTAAGGGAGGCATCGATGACACGCAAGGCGTCGTTGTGGCTGGTGGCTGCCGCCGTTCTGTTCTATGCGGCGCAGCTTGGTGCGCACCATTCCATCTCCGCCGAGTTCGACACGAACAAGCCGATCAAGTTCACCGGCAAGGTGACCAAGGTCGAGTGGATGAACCCGCACATCTACACGCATGTAGAGGCGGTGGATCCCGACTCGCACAAGACGGTGGTGTTCAAGGTCGAGGGTGGCCCTCCGAACTCGCTGTATCGGCAGGGATGGCGCAAGGACACCGTCAAGGCCGGTGACACCGTCAGCGTGAGCGGCGTTCGCGCGAAGATCCCGACCTCGATGAACATCGGTGTCGCGACGATCACCACCGCGGACGGCAAGCGCATCTACGGCAGCGGCGGCCAGACGGGCGCCCGCGGCGAAGGTGCGGCGCAGAACAACTAGCTCGTAGGGCCCGTCCGCCTGCGCCACGGCCACGGCGCGACGGGCCACACTTCGATGCCTAAACGCCTCGCGTTGTCGATCGGCGCGGCCGCGGTGTTCGTGTTGGCGGCCGCCCGTGTGACTGGCCAGACGCAGCCACGCACGCCGTGGGGCGATCCCGATCTCCAGGGCACCTACACCAACACCTACGAGAACGGCACGCCGCTCGAGCGTCCCGACGAGTTCGCCGGCCGCAAGCTCGAGGACGTCAAGGGCGACGAGCTCAAAGCCATCAAGCGCGCGCAGCAGCAGCGCACGATTGGCGCGTTTCTCGGACCCGAGCACGCGCCCGACAACTGGTGGCAGGACAACCTCTATCTCGAGCGCGGCAGCCAGGCATGGTTCGTCACCGATCCGGCTGACGGCAAGATTCCACCGCTCACTGCCGAGGCGAGGCAGCGCACACAGGCTCGCGCTGAATCGCGAAAGAAGAGCGGCCGGGGACCGGCGGATTCGTACGAGGACCGCAGCCTCTACGACCGCTGCATCACGCGCGGGTTGCCCGGCTCGATGATGCCGGCGATCTACGGCAACCAGTACCAGATCGTCCAGGCGCCGGGGTACGTCGCGATCATCTACGAGATGATTCACGAGACTCGCGTCATCCCTCTGGATAGTCGCACCGCCATCGGCAAGACGATCGAGCAGGACATGGGCGCCGCGCGCGGCCGCTGGGAAGGCGACACGCTGGTCGTCGAGACGACGAACTTCAAGGAGCGCAGCGCCTACCGCAATGCCAATCCGGCGACGCTGAGGCTCACCGAGCGCTTCACACGCATCGCGCCCGACAAGGTGCGCTGGACGGTGACGGTAGACGACCCGGCGACCTGGACGCGGCCGTGGACGTTCTCGCTGCCGCTGACGGCTGATCCCAACCCGCTGCCGCTCTACGAGTGCCACGAAGGCAACTACGGGTTGAAGAACATTCTGAGTGCAGCGCGGGCCGAGGAAAGGGCCCGTAAACCCTAACCCGTAGGGCGGGTCCTGTTCTGTGGACCCGCCGGACCGAAAGATGTCGCAGACCCATACTCTTGCCGCCTATCTCGTCTCCAACCGATGGGCGGATATCCCTGACGACGTACGTCACGAAGCCCGACGCTCGCTGCTGAACTACATGGGCTGCGCGATCGGCGGCAGTCCCCATCCCGCGATGGACGCGGCGATTCGCGCGCTGAGCCCGTTCTCCGGCGAGCGAACGGCCAACGTGCTCGGACGGGTCGAGCGTCTCGACCCGCTGCACGCCTCGCTGATGAACGGCATCAGCTCGCACGTCGAGGACTACGACGACACGACGCCGAAGAACTACAGCCATACGACGTCGCCGGTCGCGTCGGCGCTCTTCGCGTATGCGAGCGCCAACCCGGTCCGCGGCCGCGATTTCGTCGAAGCCTTCATCCTCGGCTTCGAGGCGGCGTCGCGCTGCGGCAACACGGTGTATCCGTCGCACTACGACGTCGGCTGGCACATGACCGGTACGATCGGCGTCTTTGGCGCCGCTGCCGCGATCGGCAAACTCGAAGAGCTGAACGCGCAGCAGATGGTCTGGGCGCTCGGTCTGGCCGCAACACAGTCGGCGGGGCTGCGCGAGATGTTCGGCTCCATGGGCAAGGCGTTCCACCCCGGCCGGTCGGCGCAGAACGGCTATGCCGCGGCGATGCTGGCCAAGGCCGGCTTCACCTCCGGCGAGCACGGCATCGAGGGACCACGCGGCTTCGCGCACGTGATGGCGGCGTCGCGCGACCTCTCGAAAGTGACCACGCGTCTGGGCGTCGATTTCGATCTGCGTGTGAACACCTACAAGCCGTTCCCCTGCGGCATCGTCAACCATCCGACGATCGATGGCGCGATCCAGATTCACGACGAGCATCACCTTGATCCCGCGTCGATCGTCTCGGTGCGGTTGCGCGTCGCGCCGCTGGTGCTCGACCTCTGCAACCAGACGAACATCACGCGCGGCCTGCAGGGCAAGTTCTCGGTCTATCACGGCGCAGCGGTGGGCCTGGTGCGCGGCAAGGGCGGCCTGCGTGAGTACACCGATGAGGCGGTGAACGATCCGGTGATCAAGCGCGTTCGCGAGGCGGCGACGGCTGTTGGTGATCCGACGATCACCGAGGACCAGGCCCACATCGAAGTGGAGCTGAAGGACGGCCGTCGCATCAGCAAGTTCGTCGAGCAGTCGCTCGGCAACATCCATCGGCCGCTGAGCGACACGCAGCTCGAAGAGAAGTTCCGCGATCAGGCGGTCATGGTGCTGCCGGCGAGCGACGTCGAGACGCTGATTCAACTGTGCTGGCGCATCGATCAGCTCGAGGACGTCCGCGACGTGGTGATGGCGGCGGTGCCTGCCGCGGCCCGCGTGCAACAGGACGTCGCCAAGGCCTGATCGCGTGCCTCGACGACGCGTGTCGCGATGGCCGTGAACGAGGAGCTGGTCGGCTTCGTCCGCGAGGCGCTGTCGCGGAAGGTGTCGCGGCTCGAGATCGAGCAGGCGCTGCAGCGCGGCGGCTGGACGAAAGAGCAGACCCGCGCGGCGCTCGACGCGTGGGTGGACACGGACTTTCCGCTCCCTGTACCTCGCGCCCGGCCCTACCTGTCGGCTCGCGAAGCATTCCAGTATCTGGTGTTGTTCGCCACCCTGTACACGAGCGCGTACTCCCTCGGCAATCTCGCCTTCGATTTCATCAACCTGGCATTTCCGGACCCGTCATGGCTGACCGGTGGATACGCGTACGACGAGTATGCGCGCGAGAGCATACGCTGGTCGGTGGCCGCGCTCATCGTGGCGTTTCCGGTGTTTCTGTACACCTCGTGGCTGACGACCCGCGCGATCGAACGTGACCCGGTCAAGCGCGCCTCGAAGGTCCGTCGCTGGCTGACCTACTGGACGCTGTTCATCGCCGCGACTGTGCTGATCGCGGATGTCACGACGCTGGTCTACAACCTGCTCGGTGGCGAGTTGACCGTGAGGTTCGTCCTGAAGGTCGTCACCGTGGCGCTGATCGCCGGCACCGCATTCACGTACTACTTACGCGATCTCCGCGTCGATGAGCAGGAATCTCGCTCGTGAAGATGACCGGCCGCCAGCTCCTCGCCGTCATCGTCAGCGTGGTGGTCGTCGCCGCGATCGCTACGGGCATTGCGATCCTTGGCTCTCCCACGGAGGAACGGTCGCGACGGCTCGATCGTGTGCGCGTCACTGAGCTGCAGGGCATCCGGAAGGCAGTCGAGTTCTTCTATTCGGAGAACAAGCGCCTGCCCGCGTCGCTCGACGAGCTGTCGAAACAGCCTGGTGTCCGAGTCTCGACCGATCCCGTCACGGCGGAGGAGTATCGATACCGGACGGTGAGCGCGGATGAGTTCGAGCTGTGCGCCACGTTCGAGCGCGCGTCGGAACCGCAACCCGGCAGCGGCGTGGACATCTGGCAGCATCCCGCCGGCGCGCACTGCTTCACGCTGAAGGTCGAGAAGCGCTCGTGACCGACACCCAGCTCAGTGCGGCCGCAGCCGACGCCGAACGCCGCGTGTTCGCGAAGATCGGCTGGCGGCTGATGCCGATCCTGATCGTCAGCTACATCTTCAACTACCTCGATCGCAACAACGTCGGCTTCGCCGGCCTGACGATGAACCAGGCGATCGGGCTGACGGCGACGCAGTTCGGGTTCGGCGCCGGCGTGTTCTTCGTCGGCTACTGCCTGTTCGAAATCCCCAGCAACATGGCGCTCTATCGCGTCGGCGCGCGTGTGTGGCTGTCGCGGATCATGATCTCGTGGGGTCTGGCATCAGCGGCGACAAGCTTCGCGGTTGGGCCGAACAGCTTCTACGCGCTGCGTCTGCTGCTCGGTGTCGCCGAGGCTGGTTTCTTCCCGGGCGTGGCGTTTTATCTGGGGACGTGGTTCCCGTCGGAGTACCGCACGCGCATGATCGCGTGGTTCATGGTGGCGATTCCCGTGTCGTCGGTCATCGGCAGTCCGATCTCCGGATGGCTGCTCGGTCTGGACGGCGTGAGTGGTCTTGCCGGATGGCAATGGATGTTTCTCCTCGAAGGGCTGCCCGTTGTCTTCATCGGCCTGAGTCTGCTGTGGCTGCTGGCCGATCGGCCCGAGGACGTGACCTGGCTGAACGACGAAGAGCGGCGCATCGTGCGCGAGCGGCTCGCCGCTGAGCGCCGGCCCCGCGAAATCCGTCGATTCGCGCTCGCGGTTCGCGATATCCGCGTGATCATCCTCGCGCTCGTGCAGTTCGGGTTTCTGGTCGGGTCCTACGCCATCGGCATCTTCCTGCCGCTGATACTTCGCGAAGGCAAGCTGTCCGACATCGAGATCGGATTCGTGAGCAGCGGCTGCTACGTCGTCGCCGTCATCGGCATGATCCTGTGGGCCGGACACGTCGATCGCGGCGCCAGCAAAGTGGTGAACCTCTCGCTCTCCTGTGCGCTGGCGGCCGTCGGGTTCCTGGGGTCGATCTACTTCGCGGGAAACTTCTGGGCGCAGGTGGCGGGGATCACGGTGGCGATCACCGGCGTCAATGGTGCGCGCGCGATCTTCTGGACGATCCCGCCGCGGTTCCTGACCGGTATGGCGGCGGCGGGAGGCCTCGCCTTCATCAACTCGATCGGCACGACCGGCGGATTCGTCGGGCCGTACGTGTTCGGATGGCTGACCGACGAGACCGGGTCGTATTCCGCGGGGCTGCTGGCGATGAGCGGTTTCCTGATCCTGGCCGCGGGGCTCGCGTGGTCGCTTCGTCGGTACGCTCCGGGGGAGTGATGCGAGAGCCTCGAGTCAACTCCCAACGCCCAACTTCCAACTGCCAACCACTCCCAAGCCCCAACGACCAATTGGGAGTCCCTGGGAGTTGGTTGTTGGAAGTGATTGGGAGTTGGGCGTCGGGAGTTGGGAGTTTGGCGTCGTGACGCCGTTAGCTAGCCAGCTCGCACAATGGGTGTCCGAGGTTCGGTACGACGATCTGCCCTCCGACGTCATCGAATCCACCAAGCTTCGCGTCCTCGACGTGATCGGCCTCGCGCTCGCCGGCGCCGAGACGCCGTTCGGGCGCTCGACGATCGCGGCGGCGCTGGCGATCTCGCCGCCGGGGCCAGCGCGTATCTTCGGAACCGGGGACGCGATCGCCGCGCCCACCGCAGCGTTTGCCAATGCGTCGTTGTCACAGGCGCTCGAGTACGACGACACCCACAACGAGTCGATCGTGCACATGAGCAGTCCCGCGGTTGCCGCCTCGCTCGCCCTTGCCGGCCTGCGTACGGTGACCGGCCGCGACCTCATTCTCTCTATCGCCATCGCCAACGAGATCTCTTGCCGCGTCGGCAGCGTGTCGTCGGGTCAGTTCCATCGGCGCGGCTTTCACCCGACGGGGTTGTTCGCGCCCTTCGGCATCGCTGCCGGTATCGGAAAGATCCTTGGTCTCGATGCGCAGCATCTCGCCTGGGCCGAAGGCACCGCCGGCAGCTGCGCGGCAGGACTCCTCGAGTGCTGGGTAGACGGCACGCAGACCAAGTTCCTGCACTCCGGGTTCGCGGCGCAGAGCGGGCTGACGGCCGCGCTGCTCGCTCAGGCCGGCGTCAGCGGACCGCCCAAGGTGTTCGAGGGCCGATTTGGCCTCTTCGCGTCACACCTGCAGGACCCGGAGGTTCCAAAGAACTTTGGCCGCATCGCCGACGGACTCGGCTCGCACTGGGAGAGCCGCAACTCATCGTTCAAGCCGTTTCCCACCGCGCACGTGCTTCATCCCTACGTCTCGGCAATCCTGCGACTGCGCCACCAGCACGGCGTTCGCGCGGAAGACGTCGTCGGCATCGAGTGTCCCGTCGCCGAGTTCAACGTGTCGATCGTCTGTGAGCCGGTGGCGGAGAAGTGCGCGCCGGCCACGCAGGCGCATTGCCGCGTCTGCCTGCAGTACACGATGGCGGAGGCGCTGTATGCCGGCAGTCTCGGGAAGAGCGCCTACAGCGACGCGATGCGCCTCAATCCTGACGTGCTGGCGCTGGCGCGCAAGGTCGCTTACATCGTCGATCCGTCGTTTCCCGGGCCGGGACGGTTCAAAGGCAGCGTGAAGGTCACATTAAAGGACGGCCGTGTACTCGAGGAGATCGAGGAGTACAACCGCGGCTCGGCTGAGAATCCGATGAGCGAGGCCGAGCTGCGCGCGAAATTCGACGACAACACCGGCGGATTCCTATCGGAGGCTCAACGTGACCGGCTTGCGCGGGAGATTGCGCAGACAGAGAATCTTCCCGATGCCCGAGTACTCGTCGATCTCACCTCGCCGGGCCTATAGAACAAGACCTCGACGCCGGGTCTACAAAGCAAGACCCGGCCTACTCCTGCCGATGTTGTTGTTGGCGGTCCTTGTCATTCACCAGATGGCCGCGGTTGGACAGGGTCGTCCGTCGTACAACGCGCCGCGGACGCCGTGGGGCGATCCCGACCTGCAGGGCTACTACACCAACAGCGACGAGAGCCTCATCCCGATGGAGCGTCCTGACACTCTCTCGGGGCGGACGCTGACCGACATCAAGCCCGAGGAGCTCGCCAAACTCAACGATCAGCGCAACGAGGACCGCATCGAAGCCGATAAGCAGCGCTGGGAGCTGCGCAGTCCGCTGCACTGGTTCGAGAACCACAACCCGAAGAACAGCCGCGCCTGGCTGGTCGTCGATCCACCGGACGGCAAGATTCCGCCGCAGACCGCAGAAGCGCGCGCCCGCAATGCCGCGCGCGCCAAGGCCCGCCAGGGACGCGGCGAGGCGGACTCCTACGAAGATCGCAGCTTGTACGACCGCTGCATCACGCGCGGACTTCCCGGATCGATGATGCCGGCGATCTACGGCAACTCGTATGAAATCGTGCAGGGCCCCGGCTACGTCGCCATCGGCTACGAGATGGTCAACGAGCTGCGCGTGATTCCGCTCGACGGTCGTCCACACATCGGTTCAGCGATTCGCCACTACATGGGCGATGCCCGCGGCCACTTCGAGGGGCCGACGCTCGTCGTCGAGACGACGAACTTCACGGATAAGGTGCCGTATCGCGGATCGAGCGAGAAGCTACGGCTGATCGAACGCTTCACGGCGATCGCGCCGAATCTCGTCGAGTGGTCGGTGACCTTCGACGATCCGGCCACATGGGCGAAGCCGTGGACCTTCGCGATGAACCTGACGAAGACCACCGAGCCGCCATTCGAGTACGCCTGCCACGAAGGCAACTACGCGATGCGCAACATACTTGGTATCGCCCGTGCGGAAGAAAAGAAGTAGAGTCCCTGGTCCTAATGCGCGGACGATTGCGCGCGCAGTCGTTCCTGCCAGTTGAGGATGACGCTGATCGGCCTGTCCCCCGCGTCGTCTGGCTTGATCATCACGAAATGGCCGTCGGGCGTGACATCGTAGGACGGGGGCTGCTCGGCACGCGCGTAAGTGCTCTCGAAGAGACGCACGGCGGGCTTGAAATTGAACGCGGCACCGGCCTCGACTGCAACGGCCATCATGCCTCCGCCTTCGATGTAAAAGAGTTCCTTGGCGTTTCGTGCCCACACGGGCTCGGTCCCGCCGTTCGAAGAGATGCGTACCGCCGCGCCGGGACCCGGGAACGGCCGCACCCAGATCTCGCTCCGGCCAGTCGATTCCGAACTGTAGGCCAGCCATCGTCCGTCGGGCGACAACCATCCGCCCATGCCTTCACCGGCGGGCGTCGCGACGATGGTTTGGACCTGCCCGTCGGCGCGCGCAGGAAATCTCACGAGGTCGACAATGGCGCCGCCCATTTCCAAGCGCGCTGCGATGATCTCGTTGCCGTCTGGCGTAAACGCGTGGGGATGAAAATGTCCCTTTGGACTCGTTTGCTGTGGAGTGCCGCCGCTGCCATCTGAAGGAAACGCCGACAGCTGGTTTTGGCCGCTGTACTCCGTGATGACACGTTGCCCATCGCGGCTCCATAGCGGTGAGAAGTGGCGGCCGTCGAACGTGACCTTGATCGGCGGACGGCCATCGAGGTCATAGCGCCAGACATCGCCCGAGACAACCACTGCCAGGCTGCGTCCATCCGGTGACAGCCGCGGGTTGTAGGCGGACCTGATATTCGACGCGATTGTCGCCGTGGGTTTGCCATCGCGTCCGACGAGGACAATCGAGCCGGTGTCGGAGCTGGCGCGACGATACGCAAGGGTTCCAGTGGCCGAGACGCCGAAGGAGCCGAAGATCTGGTTGCGGCCGACTTGCTCGACGATCGTCCTCGGCTCACCGCGAAGCTGGCGCTTCTCCACGTCGAAGGGCTGTGCCGTCAACAGCCCCTCGCGCAGGAACAATAGATACCCCATCGTCTCGCTGTCGAGGGGCGGCACGTACGCGACGTTCTGTCCCGTTGCCAACAGACGCGTTCGATCTTGAGCGGCGGGCTCGACGTCGATGCTGCCGATGTAGATGCCGGCCAGGTTGGCACCTGCACCCTTGAAATAGAGAAAATGACGGCCGTCGGGTAGCGCCCACGGAAGGAAGTCGCCTCCTTCGCCGCGTTTCTCGTCGATCAGCGTGCGTTGCACTGGGGTGCCGCCGGTCGCGGGCACCTGCATGATGCCCTTCTTTGCGATGTCGGCGAACAGAATGATGTTGCCGGAGGTCCACGTTCCGCCGATCAGATTTGCGACGTCACACACCACTTCCGGCGGACCACCAGCGATGTCGATTCGTTTGAGCTTGCCTTCGGAGGCGAAGGCGAGCCAGCGGCTGTCCGGGGACCAGAAGGGTGGGGTGCCGACGGTGCCGGCATTGGCGATCTCCCGCGATTGTCCGGATTCCAGTGAGTGGATCCACAGCCGTGGGCTATTGGACGCGTTGGCAGCGACGAATGCGATGTGCCGGCCGTCCGGCGACATCTCGACGAACGGGCCCATGCGCTCCGGTGCTGCGACGTCGACTCGAATCGGATAGCGCACCGGCGGTTCGGTGCGCGTGAACCACCAGACCGCGGTCCCGGCGGCGAGTGCCGCAAGCAGTCCAACCGCGGCGAGCTCGACGAACCGATGGCCCCTTCTGATTGTCGCAGGCGCAGCGGCGGGCGCATCGGACGTAAACGCACCGTCGAGGGCGAGACGCACGTCGCCCATGTCACGCACGCGCTGCTGCGGATCTTTCTGCAGCGAGCGGCGGAGGACTGTGCGCACGGCGGGCGGCACGTCTGGGGGAAGCGCCGACAGATCGAGCTCCTTATGGATCACTGCGCCGGCAGTTTCGGTCACGCTGTCGCCAGCGAATGCGCGCCTGCCGGTCAGCATTTCGTAGAGCACGACGCCGAACGCCCAGATGTCGGCACGCTTGTCGGTCGCCCTGCCGCGCGCCTGCTCGGGCGACATGTACGCAGCTGTGCCGAGCATCATGCCCGCGCCCGTCGTCAGCGCGGGGCTCGTCATTGTCGGTGACATCGACGCCGCGATCGTCGGCGCAAGTGAGCTATCGCGTCGGTTCGCAGCGTAGGCCGGGTCCTGTAATCTGGACCCGGCAGATTGATCGGCGAGCTTCGCGAGGCCGAAGTCGAGGACTTTCACGACGCCGTCGGGCGTGACTTTGATATTGGCTGGTTTGAGATCGCGGTGGACGATGCCCTGCTCGTGCGCGGCTTCGAGCGCGGCGGCGATCTGCCGCGCCATCGTCAGCGCCTCGGCTGATGGAACGCGCCCGCGCGCGATGCGCTCGGCGAGCGTCTCGCCTTCGACGAGCTCGAGCACGAGCGCGCGCTCACTCGTGCCGCCGGTAGTCGCGCTCTCTTCGAATCCGTAGATCGCCGCGATGTTGGGATGATTGAGCGCCGCCAGCGCCTGCGCTTCGCGCTCGAAACGAGCCAGCCGCTCGGGATCGGCGGCGAACGACGCGGGCAGAATCTTGAGCGCGACGTCGCGCTTCAGCCTCGCGTCTCGGGCGCGATACACCTCGCCCATGCCGCCCGCGCCGATTGGCGCGATGACCTCGTAGGGACCGATCCGGGCACCTGATTCGAGCGGCACCGACGGGATTCTACTGGTGTTAACTCCCAACTCCCAATTCCCAACGTCCAACCACTCCCAATTCCCAATTCCCAATTCCCAAAACACTCAATTGTTGGGAGTTGGGCGTTGGGCGTGGTTGGTAGTTGGCAATTGGGAGTTGGGAGTTGGAATGCTATCCTGCCGCGCTTGCAGGACGTCGCGAAGAATGCGCCAGCTCAGATACCCTCGCCGAGGCATCGCGTCAGCCCGTACGGGGTGATCGTACCTCTCGCGATCGGCGTGGTGATCGCGATCATTCCGGTTCCCGCCGGCCTGTCGATCGACGCCTGGCGATACTTCGCGCTCTTCGCCACGGTCATCGTCGCGCTCATCACCGAGCCGATCCCGCCGGCGATCATCGGCATGGTCGGAGTGATCGTCGCAGCGATGCTCGGGTTGGTGCGAGACGCGCCCGCGCAATCGGCGCAATGGGCGCTCAGTGGCTTCGGCAACGCGACCGTGTGGCTGATCTTCGCCGGCTACATGTTCACTCTCGGCTATACCCAGACAGGCTTGGGCCGACGCATCGCGCTGCACCTGGTTCGGCTGCTCGGCCATCGGACGCTCGGCCTCGGCTACGCCGTCGCGCTTGCCGATCTCGCGCTGGCGCCTTTTACAGCGTCTGCCACTGCGCGCAGCGCGGGCACGGTGTTTCCTGTGGTCCGTCAGATTCCCGAGCTGTATCAATCACGCCCACATGACGGGACCGCACGACGGCTGGGCGCCTATCTGCTGTATACGGCACTCGCCACGAGTTTTGTCACGAGCAGCATGTTTGTCACCGCGCTCGCCCCGAACACGCTCGCGCTGAGCGTGATGCGGCAGACCGCCGGCGTGACCGTGACCTGGCTCGATTGGTTTGTCGGTTTCGCGCCAGTGGGCGTCGTGTTGCTCCTCGTGGTGCCGTGGCTGCTCTATAAGATCTATCCGCCTGAGATTCGGACGGCTCCCGAAGCGCCGCGATGGGCCGCCCAGCAACTGGACACCATGGGCGCGATGACGCGCAAAGAAATGACGTTGCTCGTCCTGGTGTGCGCCGCACTCTCGCTCTGGATCGGTGCGATCGAGTACGTCGAACCCGCCATCAGCGCGATGCTCGTCGTCTTGCTGATGGTGATGTTCAAGGTCGTCTCCTGGGAAGAAGTCATCGGCCACGCGCAGGCGTGGAATGTGTTGGTCTGGTTTGCGACGATGGTGACGCTGGCCAGCGGATTGGGTGAAACAAAGTTCCTCGAGTGGCTGGCGCAGTCGATGGCGCCGACGATCGAGGGGCTCGGTCTCTCGCTGGCGATCGTTGCGCTCGTCTCCGTCTATTTCTTCCTGCACTACTTCTTTGCCAGCATCACCGCGCATGCGGCGAGCATGCTGCCGGTGTTCATCGGCATCGCGGTGATGATTCCGGGGCTGTCGCCCAAGTCGTGGGCGCTGCTGCTGGCGTATCCGCTCGGCCTCATGGGTGTGTTGACCACGTACACAGCCGGACACAATCCGATCTATTACGGCAGCGGGTACATCACGCGTCAGGCGTTCTGGGGGCTCGGCATTACGCTCGGTCTGTTCTTCCTGGTCGTCTATCTCGCCATTGCCGTGCCGTGGCTGCGGTATCTCGGCGTGTGAATGCGCCGGCTCTTTCTGATCATCGCGTGGACCGGCCTGCTGTGGACAGGCTTGGTACTGGCGACCGACGGCTTCACCTTCAGCATTGCCGGCGTGCGCGTCTCGTCGCAGAGGCCGCTGAACCCGGCGTTGTTCGCACTGATGGCCAGCGCTGCATGGGTGCTGTCGGCGCGCGGACAGCATCGGCTGCTTGCGGATGATCTGCGCGAGCTCGCGGCGCCGGGGCTCGCGCTCGGAATCGCGGGCGTCGTGATCACGGTCGGCTTTATGCAGGGTGCGCTCGTCGCCGGTGGGTCAGATGCGTACGGCTATGTCAGCCAGGCCGAGGCATGGGCCACGGGGAAGATCCGTTTCGACGAGCCGTTGATTCGCGAGTTCGCGGGGCGAGTGGATCGCGACGTGTTCGTGCCGCTCGGATATCACGGCATCGGCGAGGCCGGAGCGGTGGTGCCGATGTATCCGCCCGGTTTTCCCATGGTGATGGGCGTCTTTCAGCGAGTCGCGGGACGCGAAGCCGTCTTCTACGTCGTGCCGCTGCTGGCTGGCGTCGCGATCCTGACGACTTACATCATGGGCCTGCGCGTCGCCGGCAAGGCGGTCGGCGTCGCCGCTGCCGCGTTGCTGGCGGCGAGCCCGTCGTTTCTGTTTCAAACGACGGCCGCACCGATGAGCGACGTGCCGGTGACCGCATGGTGGGCGCTTGCGTTGGCGCTTGGATTGTCCAGCCATCCTGGCGCAGCACTGCTGTCCGGGCTTGCCGCAAGCCTTGCGATCGTGACGAGGCCGAATCTCGCGCCCCTTGCCCTGATTCCATTCGTCACGATGACCTGGGAGAGATTTCGGCACGGGTCGGGCCCGCGCCGAATCGGCTGGATGGCGGCCTATGTCGCTGGCGTCGTTCCCGGATGCGTGGCGGTTGGGACGCTGAACGCCATGTGGTATGGCTCGCCGTTCATCTCGGGCTACGGTTCACTCAGCTCGATCTACGACTGGCGGAACGTGGTACCCAATCTCGTGCGCTACCCCGTGTGGGTCGCGCAGAGCGAAACGCCGCTCGTGTTGTTGGCCTGTGTCGCCGCGCCTTGGCTTGTGACTCGGAGCCCACACTCGAGCCGCATCGGCTTGCGCGCGCCACTTGTCGCGATGTCCTGGGTGGCCTTCATCATCGCGGTGCTCGTCTTGTATCTGCCTTACGAAGCCTTCAACGCATGGTGGTTCGTCCGGTTCATGCTGCCGGCGTTCCCGCCGCTGCTCGTGCTCACGGCGGTGTCGGTCGTCGCGCTGTGCGAGCCACTGTCGCCCTGGCTGCGCATCGTCGTGCCCACAGCGATTTTTGCGGTCATGGTTTGGTACGGGCTCGATTACGCGAGAGATCACGATGTCTTCCTCGCGCGCCGCGAGCAGAAGTATGCGGCGGCTGCGGACTACGTGGCACGGCGGCTGCCGCCGAAGGCCGCTGTGCTGTCGATGATGCACAGTGGTAGCGTGCGCTACTACTCGGGCCGTGCGACCATCCGGTTCGATCTCATTCCTCCCGCGGCGTTGGATACGACGCTTGCGACGTTAGCGGACGCTGGCTATCGCCCCTTCATTCTGGTCGAGCCGTTCGAAGTGCCGCAGTTCCAAAAGCGCTACACGGGCTTCAGTGCGTTGGCCCGTCTCGATTGGCCGCCGATCGCGCACCTGCAGGCCTCGAACATCAAGATCTATGATCCGGCGGATCGACCGGCATTCCTGGCCGGACGTCCACCACTGACCGAGATCGTGCCGTGACCGACATCAACCCGAGGGCTGCCGAGTTTCTCGACTATCGCCGCGCCGTGCGCGAACTGTGCGCCTCGTTCGGCAGCGAGTATTGGCGTGCGATCGAAGAACGCCAGGAGTATCCCGAAACGTTCGTCAAGGCGCTGAACGACGCCGGATGGCTCGCGGCGTTGATTCCTGCCGACTACGGCGGCGGCGGACTGAGCGTGACCGAAGCGTCGGTGATTCTCGAAGAGATCAACCGCTCCGGCGCCAACTCCGGCGCGTGTCACGCACAGATGTACATCATGGGCGCGCTCGTCCGCCACGGCTCGGACGAGCAGAAGCGGCGCTATCTGCCCGACATTGCCGCCGGCCGCCTGCGTCTGCAGTCGTTCGCCGTCACCGAGCCGACCACCGGTACCGACACGACCAAGACGCGAACGATGGCGGTGCGGCGCGGGGATCGCTATGTGGTGAATGGGCAGAAGGTGTGGATTTCGCGCATGCAGCACTCAGACTTGATGCTGCTGCTGGCGCGCACGACACCGCTCGCCGAGGTGACGAAGAAGACCCAGGGCCTCTCGATCTTCGTGGTCGATCTGCGGGACGCGCAGCGGAAGGGCATGACCATCCGTCCGATTCGCAACATGGTGAACCACGAGACCAACGAGGTGTTCTTCGAGGACTTCGAAGTGCCCGCCGAGAACCTGGTCGGCGAGGAAGGTCAGGGCTTCAGATACATCCTCGACGGCATGAATGCCGAGCGTATTCTGATTGCCGCCGAGTGCATCGGCGACGGCTACTGGTTCGTCGATCGCGCGCGTGGCTACGCGAACGAACGGATCGTCTTCGATCGTCCGATCGGCAAGAACCAGGGCGTCCAGTTCCCGATCGCCCGCGCCTACGCTAACGTGCGTGCCGCCGACTTGATGCGCTATGAAGCGGCACGGCTGTTCGACGAAGGCAAGCCGGCGGGGGCGGAGGCAAATCTGGCCAAGCTGCTCGCCGCGGACGCGTCGTGGGAGGCCGCCAACGTCTGCCTGCAGACGTTCGGAGGCTTCGGCTTTGCCTCGGAGTACGATGTCGAGCGCAAGTTCAGGGAAACGAGGCTGTATCAAGTGGCGCCGATCTCGACGAACCTGATCCTCTCCTACATTGGCGAGCACGTGCTCGGCATGCCGAGGTCGTTTTGACGCGCCTCTCTCGCAGCCAGCTGTACGTGCCGGCGTCGAAGCCGGCCATGATCCAGAAGGCCGCGGCCAGCGCCGCCGACGCCGTGTGCATCGATCTCGAGGACTCCGTCACTGCCGACGAGAAGGCAGCGGCTCGAGGGAACGTCATCCGCGCGCTGAAAGAGGTCGACTTCGGCCGCCGCGTGCGGATGTTCCGCATCAACGCCCTCGACTCGCCGTTTGCCTATCGCGATCTCGTCGAGGTCGTCGAGGCCGCCGGTGATCATCTCGACGTCGTGATGATCCCGAAAGTGGGATCGGCGCGCGACGTCGAGTTCGTCGAGACGATGCTGTCGCAGATCGAGGCCAACCTGCGACTGACGCGTCCAATCGGCATCGAGGCTCAGATCGAGACGGCGAGCGGTTTCCTGCACGCCACAGCGATCGCCGCTGCATCAGAGCGGCTCGAGGCGTTGATCTTCGGCGCTGGCGACTACGCCGCGTCGATGCGGATGCCCTCGTCCGCGATTGGCGAGGCGGACGAGCACGACGAGATGTACCCCGGCCATCGCTGGCATGCGGTCATGCACACGATCGTCGCGGCCGCGCGCGTCAACAATCTCCGTTGTCTGGACGGACCGTATGCCGGCTACTCGGATCCCGCCGGTCTCGCCCGAGCGTGCCGGATCGCGTTGGCGATGGGGTTCGACGGCAAGCAGTGCATTCATCCGTCGCAGCTGGCGACGGTGAACGCGACATTTACGCCGTCGCTCGAGGACGTCAGTAAAGCCACGGCCGTTGTGAAGGCCTACGATGCCTCCGTTGCCGCTGGCCAGGGCGCCGCCACGCACGACGGCCGCATGATCGACGCCGCCAACATTCGCATGGCGAGAACCGTCCTCGAACGCCACCGGCTTATCGGGGCGTCGTGAACGGCCCGAAGAACTCGAACGGTCCGAACGGCCCGAACGGTCATCTTCCTCTCGAAGGCACTCTCGTGATCGCCGTCGAGCAGGCGGTGGCTGCGCCGTTCGCAAGCCGGCAGCTGGCCGATCTCGGCGCGCGCGTCATCAAAATCGAACGACCGCGAGTTGGAGATTTCGCGCGCGGCTACGATCGCACCGTCAAGGGACTCGCCAGCCACTTCGTCTGGATCAACCGGACGAAGGAATCGCTCACGCTCGATCTCAAGAGGCCTGAAGCCGCCGATGTGCTCCGGCGTCTGCTCGCCCGGGCCGACGTGTGGCTCCATAACCTGGCGCCCGGTGCGATGGGACGGCTCGGCTTCGCCTCGGCGGCGCTGCACGCCCGGCATCCGCGCCTGGTCGTCTGCGAGATCTCGGGCTACGGCACCGACGGCCCGTATCGTGACAAGAAGGCCTACGACCTGCTCGTCCAGAGCGAAGCTGGATTGGTGTCGATCACGGGTACGCCGGAGGTGCCCTCGAAGGTCGGCGTCTCGATCGCCGACATCGCGGCTGGCATGTACGCGTTCTCGGGAATCCTGGCCGCGCTGCTGCGCCGCGAGCGAACAGGAGCAGGCGCCGTGCTCGACATCTCGATGTTTGACGCGCTGGCCGAGTGGATGGGATATCCCGCGTACTACACCGGCTACGGCGGAACGGCGCTGCCGCGAAGCGGCGCGGCGCACGCGGCGATTGCGCCGTACGGACCCTACACGGCTGGCGATGGAAAGGTGGTCTACCTCGGCCTGCAGAACGAGCGCGAGTGGGCGAGGTTCTGTGCCGACGTCCTGGAACAGCCCGCGCTGGCCTCCGACCGCCGGTTCACCGCCAACGCCGATCGTGTCGCGCACCGTGAGGCGCTCGACGCGCTGATCACCGCCGCGTTCGCGAAGCACTCGGCCGAAGCGGTGCTGGCTCGCCTCGATGCCGCGCAGATCGCCAACGCGCGGATGAACACCGTGCAGGAGTTTCTCGACCATCCGCAACTCGCCGCGCGCGACAGGTGGCGGACGGTTGAGTCGCCGGCAGGTCCGATTCGAGCGCTCGTTCCGCCGTTCGGGCTCGACGACATCGAGCCGCAGATGGGCCCCATCCCGGCCGTCGGCGAGCACACCGACGCGATCCTCGGCGAGCTCGGCTACGACGGAGCAACGATCGCAGCCTGGCGGCGCGACGGCGTTATTTAAGAACGAACCTCTAAGAGGTTTGTTCGCGAAATCACGAGGCAGACCACCCGCGACGATTCGTGGACGATTCACGGACCAATTGGATGTAGTCGAAAGCGAATGAAGACCTGACTGGAACTGAGTCTGGTATCCCACTTGCTGTGTGCGCACCGGCGATCTTCGTGGAGGATGCCGTATGACTCGAAAGCATCTGCGCGGTGCGATATGGACCGTTCTATTGGCAGGTCTGGCGGCGTCGGCGGAAGCTACACCGATCCAATACTATTTCCAGGGACAGGTGACCAATCCTAACTCTGTTCTGCCTGAAGAGTTGGGCCCACTCGAGCCCTTCTGGGGCTCGTTTTTCACAGACGCTCTCGCAGCGGATTTGAATCCGCTTTCGTCTCAGGGCCGATTCCTCATCTCAGGGCCGTTTACATTGCGGATCGGTTCGTACACGTCCACCGCCTCACAAACAGAGGTCATCCAAGACGAGTTTAGAACCATACTCGACCTGTTTGCCGGTGCGCAAAACATGACGACGGATCTGCCCGGTGCGCCGTTGGGGTCGGGCTTCATGGAGTTCGTGGCAATTGGCGACGGGAATGTTATGAACTCGGCCGCTGAATTCTGGCAGCCACTCCAGGTCATTTTCAGTTTTAGGGATACCGAGGGTAACAATGTGTGGAGTTTTGGGGGAAATCTCACCTCGAGGGTTGACGTTCCGGAGCCAATGACATTCGCGCTTCTTGCCAGCGGAATCGCCATCGCCGGAATTGGGAGATCGCGTCGAAGGAAGTCGTAGGGCGGGTCCTGTTCTTTGGACCCGCCGGATCACGAGGCAGACCATCCGCCATCGATCGGCAACACGGAACCAGTAATATCCGCCCCTTCAGGTCCGCACAGAAACGCAATCAGCGACGCGACGTGATCGGCGCCAATGAAGCGGCCGGTTGGCTGCTTTCCCACAAAAAACCGCCGCTCGGCTTCCTCGCGCGACACGTCTTCCGCAGCCATCACGGCCTTCACCGTCTCCTCGTGTACCGGTGTGTCGCTCGTACCCGGACACACCGCGTTGCACGTGACGCCGTGCGCGACGGTCTCGAGCGCAACAGCGCGCGTCAGCCCGATGAGCGCCGTCTTAGTGGTGACATAGCCAACCCGGTTCGGCGCGCCGCGCAGGCCGTAGATCGACGAGACGTTGATGATGCGGCCCCAGCGGTTCTGCTTCATCCGAGGTACCGCAAGCCTGATCGTGTGAAACGCCGCTGACAGATTGACCGCCAGCGCCTCGTCCCACGCTTCGGTACCGAAGTGCTCGATCGAGCCGACGTGGCGGACGACGGCGTTGTTGATCAGGATGTCGATCGCGCCGAATGTGTCGACGGCGGTCTCGACCATGTCCTCGATGTCATCCGGGCTCCGCAAATCGGCACGGCAGTACAGGCTCCGCACACCGTGTCGCTGCAGGTCCTCGCCGATCGATGCGGTCTCCGTCTCCGGCTCGAGCCCGTTGAGGACAATGTGGCAGCCCGCCGCGGCCAGACGCTGCGCCGCGGCGAGGCCAAGGCCGCGCACCGACCCGGTGACGAGCGCGCACTTGCCGGCGAGCGGCGGCGTTCGCATGATGTTGTATGGTAAGGCACTGTAAGGAGTGAGGCGTGAAATCACAAATACCGGAGAGCATCTAGGTGGCGATCAAAGAGGGCTGGACGGGCAGAGTCTACGAGGACTTCGAAGTGGGCGACGTGTATGTCCATCCGCTGGGACGTACAGTCCTGCCGGTGGACAACAGCTGGTTCACGCTGCTGACGCAGAACATGAACCCGATTCACTTCGATCACGCCTACGCCGCGCAGACCGAGTTCGGCAAGCCGCTGGTCGATTCGACGTTCACGCTGGCGCTCGTGACCGGTCAGTCCACCATCGATCTCTCGTTCAACGTCATGGCGAACCTTGGGTGGGACGAGGTCCGGCTGCCCAATCCGCTGTTCGAGGGCGACACGGTCTACTCGCGCAGCGAGGTGCTCGAGAAGCGCGAGTCGAAGTCTCGGCCGAACGTCGGGATCGTGAAAGTGAAGACCACCGGCACCAAGCAGGATGGTCTCATCGTCATCGAGTTCCTCCGCACGTTCATGGTCTACAAGCGGGGCCACGTGCCGGCGACGGCGAGGACGCGCGTGCCGGAACCGCGCACGTGATCCGTGATCTCGACGTCGCCATCCTGCGCGACACCGTCGCCCGGCTGATCGTCGAGGCCAACTACAACATCCCTGCCGACATTCTCGACGCGCTGCGCGCGGCGGTCGCGCGGGAGGAGTCCCCGCTCGGCCGACGCACGCTCGAGCAGTTGGTGCGCAACTACGAAGTGGCCAGCGCCGAGCGCGTGCCTGTCTGTCAGGACAGCGGTGTTGCCGTCGTGTTCCTCGAGATCGGTCAGGACGTGCATTGGGTGGGCGGATCGCTCACCGATGCCATCCACGCCGGGATCCGTGAGGGCACACGAACGGGGTATTTGCGGCGATCGGTGACCGGCGATCCGACCCGCCGGCTGAAGATGGCCTGGGACGCTGCGGGTCCTGATGAACGCGCCTTCGATGTCGGCGTGGTTCACATGGACATTGTTCCGGGCACAGGCGTCCACTTGATGGTGGCCTCGAAGGGATTCGGCGCCGAGAACATGAGCGCGATGCGCATGCTCGTGCCGGCGGATGGCGTGCCGGGCATCATCGACGTGGTTGTGGACACGGTCGAACGCGCCGGCGCGAATGCGTGCCCGCCGATCATTGTCGGCGTCGGCGTCGGCGGGACGTTCGAGGCGTCAGCGCTGCTGGCCAAGAAGGCGGCGCTTCGCGATCTGACCAGGCGCAACGCGCGGCCGGATCTCGCCGACCTCGAAGCCACGCTGCTCGAACGCGTCAACGCGCTCGGCATCGGCCCACAAGGTCTCGGCGGTCGCGTGACCGCATTGGCCGTGAACATCGAGGTGCTGCCGACGCATATCGCCGGCCTGCCCGTCGCAGTGAATCTCGGATGCCACTCGACGCGGCGGATGACGATCGAATTGTGAATTGACGATGGACGAAGGACGATTGACGGATTGACGGATCCGATTCAACTCGATATCCGATCTGGATTCCCTGCAGCCGAAGCAGCGACGCTGTCGGCCGGCGACCCGGTCGAACTGACCGGTTGTGTGCTGACGCTGCGCGATGCGAGTGCGGCGCGGCTCGCGCAGGCGCTGGAACGCGGAGACCCGCTGCCGGTCTCACTCGACGGGCAGATCATGTACGCCGTCGGACCGTCGCCGGCCAAGCCGGGGCAGATCATTGGCTCGGCTGGCCCGACGACGACCGAGCGCATGGGACGGTATTTGCCGGCGTTGTTCTCAGCCGGGGTACGTGCGGTGATTGGCAAAGGCGAACTGCACGGACGCGACATGAACGCCTTCACCGAGCGCGGTGCCATTTACTTCGCGGCGATCGGAGGACTCGGCGCGCTGCTCGCAAAGCAGATCGCAGCCGCCACCGTGATCGGCTACGAGGATCTCGGCCCCGAGGCCCTCTATGCGCTCGACCTCGTGGCCTTTCCGGCGGTCGTCGTCATCGATCGCGCGGGCCGCAATTTTCACGAGACCGCCCGGGCCAGATGGCGAATCGAAGGACGGAGAACCTGACCGCGGATCCGGAATCCCGACATCCGAACCGTCAACGAATCCACGTCTAACTCGATGATGTTGCGCGCGATTTCACGCAAGTCGTCCGAAATCCGACCGGTACATGTCTTGCCTCTCGAGGAAGCATGTCTTCGCACGTACCTACGAGTTCGCCCAGCTACCACATCTCCGAGACGGAGAAGGGATGGCTGCTGCAGATTCAGAACGAGCACTTCTCCGTGATGCAGGTCTTCCGCTCGGCATCCGCCGCCCGTCTCTCTGTCGATCGCATGATGGAGTTCTTCGAGACGATGCAGACGCAGGCGCCACGCGAAGCCGCCTGATTCAACGCCCAACTCCCAACTTCCAACTCCCAACCAGTCGTCTGAGCCAGCGGTGTCGTTCTGAATCGGTACCGACGAGCAGGTATCGATGCCAGTCGTCGCGGTGTGAGCTCACCTGCACAGGATGCAGGGCGAGCAGCCCGGTGGTGCCGATCGACGCACGGAGATACCGAATTTCGGCCGCGGCGCTGTGCGCGTCGGGATGCACCGGCATCATGACGCCGGCGTCCCGGGCGATCAGCATCGCCTTGGCCTGGATGGAGAGCTCCAGTTCAACGCGCAGCAGACAAAGCATGTCGGCAACGACCGGACCGGGGAACCGGTTCCGCAGCTCCTGGAGATATGTGCCGAACTTGGTGTACGCCAGCGTTTCGGACGAGAACGTCTCGTGCAGCAAGAGATCGAGATCGAGGCCGGCGCCGACCCAGTCTCGCGTCGCCAGCTCGCTGCGCTGAAAGACCCAGAGGACGATCAACGGCAGCACGACGAGCAGGATCGCCGTCGTCGCAAGCGGCGACACCGGCACGATGTTGAATGCCGTATGGATGACGATGGCCGCGATCAGGCCCGGCACGAAGATGAGCGCGCCGCGATCGCGATGCCGCTCGCTTGCGGTCTGAGACAGCATCGCGAACACCGCCGTCGTCGCGCCATGCAGCATGGCCGTGCCGACGCCGCGCACCAGCCACAGCACGAACCCCGCGCCTGACAGGACGCGGAGGTACTCCAGATTCTCGACGACGGCGAAGCCGGTGCCGACGGCGAACCCGAGCTGCGCCGCATCGACTGGGAAACCTATTCGTCGCCTCAGGATCAGGAAGGCAATGAACGCCGCCTTGGCCGTTTCTTCGATCGCCGGCGCGACCAGTCGCATCAGCGTGGCTTCCCCGAGCGCGGTGGGCATCAGCAGCTGCATTGCACCGGAGAGGAGCGCGGCGATCACTCCCCAGGTCATCGCCGTTGCGATGGCACGTGGCCGCGCCAGTTTGAAGCTGTCCATCAGGACCAGCACCAGAAGAAACAGCAGCACTGGAACGAACGCCACCGTGATGTTGGCGAGCAGCGCCACTACCTGAGCACCTTGAGAGACACCATCGCCTCGCGTCGCGGCGCGAACCCTGGCTCGCAGGCGACCGCCCCACCGACCGAGAGTGTCAGATCCAGTGTCGAAAGCATGTTGAAGCGGAAATCGAGCTGGGCACCGATGTTGCCGACCTTGCGACGGATGGAGGCCGAATCCATATTCGTGACCAGCCCGCCGGCAAAGACGGCCGGCCGCATCCAGGTGAGGTAGAAGCCGGGCGTTCCCACCCGGCTGAAATGCACGGGCGGGAGATTCCACTCGACCATCGACTTCGCGAAGTTTCGGCCGCCGATCTCATTGAGTTCCGTTCCCGGCATCGCATAGTACTCGCGATACCGCTGCTCGGTGCCATGATCGACGTAGTTGTTGCCGAAGCCGCCAAAGAAGAAGTTGCTGAACGGATCGCTCGCGCTCTGCGGCGACACGCCGGCTGCGTTCCGAATCCAGATCGACGAGTGGCCGACCGGCAAGGCGAATCCGAGGTCGAACGTGCCATGCACCTTGTTGAACAGCGTGGCGTTCACGACGTCGTTGCGCATTGCGACCGACCAGCGATGGCCCTTTTCGTCGTCAACGTTTCCGAGCGATGCGCGCACGTTCGTGTACGTGAGGTCGGCGTCCACGGTATACAGACGCTCCACTTGCACCGGCACGTTCTGATACTGCGGCAGTTGATCGAGATGCCCCGCGATGCTTCCCCCGACTCTGAACGTCAGGCGCCGCGGTTCGTCGAACAGCAGCAGCTTCGTGTGGTCGATCCCGAGATCGTAGCCGCGTCGGCTGGTTTGGGTGGGGCCAAACAGATCGTAGAAGTCGCCGTTGTTCCATGCCGCGTATCCGGTCCAGTCGAACCGTCGATAGTCGATGCGCACGTGCGCGCGTTCGCTGAGTGGGAGCGAATCCGCGGGTGAGAACGTTGCGGTCACGCCGAGTCCGTTGAGCAGCACCGGATCGGAGAACCGCGCGTGCACGCCGTACGCGACCACGTCCTTGTATCCCTGGACGACGGGGTAGATCGATTCGAGGGCAAGCTGCTTCAGCGGGCTGTATGGCTGTGTGCGTGTGATCATCGATTCGATCGGCACCGATCCCGGTGAGCCCGCAGCCCACTCCTTCAGAATGGGATGTTTCTCGATGACCTGGTGACCAAGAAACGTGATCGGATTGACATCCTGAATTGGCGTGGCGCCGATGATCGACGGCACAAAGCCGTCGCCGGTGTAGCGGAACACCAGCAGCGATCCGTTGTCGAGCGGCACCGGGCGGAAGAACCCGGTCTCGGCGTTGGTGAGCGCCTCCACCTCGCCGGTTGCGATCTCGTAGCGAAAGATGTTGGAGACACCCGTGTAGTACGAGCTGCCGAGCAGATACTTCCCATCGGGTGAGAACACGAAGTTGGACGGGATCGCGGTTCCGAAGTCGAACTGCTTGAATGGCGTCGCGTCACCGGCCGCCAGCGACGCGGTCTTCATGATGTGCACGCTTTGCCGGCCGCTGATCTCTCCAATCGACGCGGACACCAGATCGCCGTCTGGCGACACGTCCAGGTCGTAGGCGGTTTCACCGTACGGCCACGAGTACACCGCGTTCCAGCTGGTGTACGGCTGCGGGATCCGTACCAGCGTGCAGATGCCGTTGAACGTCCGGATGCCCCACAGCGATCGGTCGGCACGATTGAACGACAGGTCCCCGATTCGCGCGTCCTTCAACAGCGTCCGCTGCGCTTTCGTCGTCGTGTCGAGCGCGATGAGGTCGCGATAGGCGCTGTTGTCGGCGGTGTAGAACAGCGTGCGCGCCCTCGGGTCATAGGCCAGGGATGTCACCGTGTAGATGCGCGGCAGCTTGATGTCCTGGAAGTGCTCGACGCGTCCTTCGTCGAGGCCGATGGCGCCGATGTAGCCGACCGTGCCCGGATAATTCAGTCCCGCATAGATCTGGCGGCGCTCGGGATCGACGTAGGCGCGCGACAGGGAGCCGAGCGCCTCTCGCGATACGTCCCGGTAGGGCGTCGTCGGGTATTGGCGGATGGCGGTGATGTTCTTCCGCTGAAAGGCCTGCTCGAATTGGATCCAGTCGCGCCACGCCTGTTCGAGCGGCATGCCGTACACCTGCGCGAATGCCGATGCGTAGTAGGCCTTCGAGCCGCTCGTTCGCGACGTCCACCGGATCAATGACTCGGGTCCATGGGTGTAGGCCAGGTAGTTCATGAACCGGGCGCCGTAGAGATACGAATTCGCTTCGACTTGAAAGTCGGTCTTCGTGAGCTCGGCCGCCAGTCCGAGTGGATCGTAGAAGCGGCTGCCATCGAGCACCATCGAGCGAAACACCATCTCGTCGAACGGTCCCTGGGCGCGTCCCAGACCGCCGGCCATCCAGGTGTCGAGGAACACCGCGATACCTTCCATGTACCAGCGTGGCGAGGCGCGCCGTGGCGCCGTCAAGAACAGATAGGGGACCGACTCGGGATGTTCAGCAACCGGGGCCACTTTGCCGCGAAACACCTGGCGAAAGAAGCGGTCGCGCGGCGCCGGGCGATCGCTGGTCATCACGTGCACCAACTCGTGATTCATCAGGTACGACATGCGCTCGCTGGCCGTGAACGTCTCGAAGGCGAAGCTCATTGGCGCGATGCGCAGCGTGACGAAGTCGCGCGGCACCGCTTCGGCCGACGCATTGCCGGCATCGGAGAAGTCGGTCAGCAGGACCGTGATCTTCTCGGGCGGCTTGAAGTCGAACAGCTTCTGATGGAACGCCAGCGCGTTCTGAAACGATCGCCCGACATGAGGGACGATGAACGTTTGTGTCGGCTGCAGATGGACGATGCTGACGTCCGTCGTTTCGGTCGTGGTGAATTGTGCTTCGCTGGGCCGGGCGTGCAGGACGGTCAGCAGACAGATGACCAGGAGCGCGACGTTGACGTCGCGCTCCCGGGGCACAGGGCGTGTGGGGGAACTGGGGGAAATTGGGGAACCTGGAGCCGAGTTATTTGTACCTTACGGCAGCCGCGTCCATTTGCACTTGTGCGGCCTCGAGCACTTTAGCGGCGGCTGCGTCCTGCGAAATCATCATCGCGATATCGGGCCGCGCCAGCACGGCGCCAAGCGACGCGTTCGACATGGCGGCGACGACGTCAGGTGAGACGAGGGCGGCGCGCAGCGCCGGGCTGGACTCGAACGCGACCTTGAGCGCCGCGTGGGCGTCGAGGGCGGCTCTGAACGCGTCGCTCGTCACCAAGGTCGCATCACTCGCGACCTTTTTGGCCGCGGCGATCGCAAAGCGCGCATCGGCGGACACCAACGCGGCGCGAACTGACGCGTCCTGCAGCGCCTTCTGGAAATCCTTGTTCTTCAGCGCTTGCTGGGCCACCTTGTCGGTAGCCAGCTGACGGAACAGGTCGCTCTGCAGGAACGCCTGCAACTGGGCGTCCTCGGTTTTTACGTCGGCGTTCGACACCTGCTGTGCCTGGTACCGCTGGGCCGCGCCAATTGTGGCTTCCGTCCCTTTCTCGACCGGGGGATATCCAATGAGTCGCATCGCGATCAACGCCAATGCGGCAGTGGCCGCCACAATCCAGAGCACTTTCTTTGCCATGGTCGCGCCTCTCTTATTCGAGGTTGCCGGGGGGTAAGTGGTGCGGGCCGCCGCGCGGCTCGCAATCGTTGCCATGACGTCCTGGGCCAGGGTTGCGGGCGGATCGACCTCCGGCAGGTCGTTCAGCGTCCTCGTGACGTCGTCGTCAGGCCAGGGGTCGTTGATGTTCGTCATCGTGCTACGCGCCAGTCCATCAGCAGCTCGCCCAGTTGCTGCCGCGCCGTGTAGAGGCGTGATTTCACCTTCGTCGCCGGAATACCGAGTGCCGCCGCAATCTCGTCGTATGACAAATCTGTGTAGTGACGCAGCACGACGACTTCCCGGTATTCCGTGGAGAGCGACAACAGCGCGGTCTGCACGGCGCGCTGGCGCTCCCTGACTTCAACTGGATCGGCCCCGCGAGCGGAAGGCATATCCAGCGACACCGGCTGGGACGGCCGCCGCGCCCGCAGGACGTTCAAGCACTCGTTCTTGAGGATCCGGAACAACCAGCTGAAGAAGCGTTGATCCGGATCAAACGTATTCAAATGCTCGTACGCCTTGACGAATGCGTTCTGCGTCGCATCCCGCG
>Ga0111538_10000209_pt1 | contig 71177 bp, 66 predicted proteins | sample SoiMethybrSBSTD1_FD_79669 | JGI IMG/M metagenome (GOLD analysis project Ga0111538, IMG submission 79669) | Bulk soil microbial communities from a Populus tree surrounding site in Tennessee, USA - Soil MetaG P. TD hybrid SBSTD1 (version 2)... | ecosystem: Environmental > Terrestrial > Soil >...
GGGACTCGACGACCGCCAGCTCGACACGCCGTATCGCCGCGAAGGATGGACGGTCCGTCAGCTCGTTCACCACATCGCAGACAGCCACATCAACGCATTCGTGCGGCTGAAGCTGGCGTTGACGGAAGAGCAGCCGCGGATCAGCGCATACGACGAGAAGGCGTTCGCGATGCTCGGCGACTCGCGCCTGCCGATCGACATCTCGCTGGATCTCCTGCGAACGCTGCACGCGCGCTGGATCGCGATCTACGACACGATGCCCGAAACCAACTTCGCCAGGACGTTCAGCCACCCGGAATACGCCGAGCCGCTGACGCTCGACTGGCAGGTGCAGATGTACAGCTGGCATTCGCGTCACCACGTCGCCCACATCACCGCCTTGCGCCAGCGCGAGGGGTGGTAAGATGGTCCGCCTTCGCCTTGCGGCTTCGGCGCGACAGGCTCCGACAGAAAACGAGGGACTCCGCTGCCCAACGATTCGAAGCAAGAGATCGGCGACGCGCTCGGCATGATCGAGACGCGCGGTCTCATCGGCATGATCGAAGCCGCCGACGCCATGCTCAAGACCGCCAACGTCGTCCTCGTCAGCTGGCAGAAGGTTGACGCGGGGCTGGTGACCGCGCTGATTCGCGGTGATGTGGGTTCAGTAAAAGCGGCGACCGATGCCGGTGCGGCAGCGGCCAGGCGTGTCGGCGAGTTGATTGGCGTGCACGTTATCCCGCGTCCGGCCGACGGCCTCGAGAAAGTTTTTCCAATCCGCTAGACGTCTTCTTTACGGGCTGGGCGGGCCGGCGCTTGCGTTCCCGCGCCGTCACCGGCCGCAGCGACAGCTCTTCTCCGACGACCAGCAGCGGCTGCGTCGGCGTATCCATATTGAAGATTCGGCCATCCACCATCCGCGCATACAGCTGATCGCCGCTCAGAAAGAGCGTCATCGGCCCGCCCTCGCCGATGGCCTCATATAGCCGGATGCGAAAGAGGTCGCGCAGCGTCGTCAGGAGCCGGCGCAGACGAGGGACGGAGAACCCGCGCCGGCGGAGATCGGCAAGTACCTGCAGCTCGAGGACGTCGATCGGCGTGTAGCGCCGCTCAGTGAAGCCACCCGCTTCGGTGCGTTGTGTGCCGACGGCGGCAGTGAACAGCCGCCGCGAGTCCCACCATTGCAGCTGGCGCGCCGTCAACCCGGTCAGCACGGCCACCTCGCGCGACGTGTAGAACTTCTTGAGCCGCAGGGTCACAAGCCGAGCCGCTCCGGCCGCAGCATCGCCAGGTCGTCGTCCTGTTTGCCGTCCAGCACGAGGTCGGCAACGAGCCGCGCCGTCAGCGGTGCGAGCAGGACGCCGTTCCGATAGTGACCTGTGGCATAGAACACGTGCGGCATTGTGGACGAAGCGCCGATGGCCGGCAACTCGTCGCGAGTCATTGGCCGCAACCCGACGCGCACCTCTTCGAACAGCGCCTGGCGCAGCGCCGGCATCAGCGTCACGGCGGCGTCGAGCAACTGCTGGACTCCCGTGGTCGTCGCATGCTCGTCGAAACCGACGTCCTCGACCGTCGCGCCAACGAGTACAGTGCCATCTCGCCAGGGCACGAGGTAACACTGGCTTCCCCAGACGATCCGTTCGGCCGGCCGCTCCGGCAGGCGGAGCTGCAGGAGCTGGCCGCGGATCGGCTTCACCGCGTCCGTCCGGGTGCCGCCGATCCTGCTGGACCAGCTTCCCGCCGCAACAATTACGACATCGCTCCCGACCGTACCTGCAGGCGTCTTCACGGTGCCATCGCCCACCGTAACGGCCGGCGATGGGTCGAACGTCGCACCTCGTCGCATCGCCGCGGCAGCCAGCGCCCGCGTCAGGTCACCCGCCGCAACATAACCCTGCGTCGGAATATGTAACCCGCCGACTGCCGCCGGCGAGACAGCGGGCTCGAGGCGGCGGACATCACCGGCCGTCAACAGGCGGTGTTCGAACCCGCCCTCGCCGAGTATTCGTGCAGCGCGTTTCAAGCGGTTGGCTTCGTCGAGATTGAACGCCACCTGGGTGGTCCCGTGACGCTCGTACTCCACCGTGTGGCCGGAGTCGTGTGTCACTCGGTCGAGAAGGTCGTCGTAGAGGGAGAGGCTGCGGAGGCAGAGGCGAAGAAGCGCCTGATCGTGTCCTTCTGTGTGAGGCGCGAGGATGCCGGCAGAGGCGCGAGTGGCGCCCCCACCTGGCGCGCGCGCGTCCAGCACACGCACACGTGCCCCACGTGAGGCCAGCTCGTGGGCGATGGCGCAGCCGATGACGCCAGCACCCGCGATGGTGATGTTCACACGGCTAGTCTAGTTGGCTGGTTGGATAGTCGGTTAGTTGGATAGTTGGATAGTTGGATAGTTGGATAGTTGGATAGTTGGATAGTTGGTAGTGGAGAGCAGCGAGGCGAAACGCAGACGCCGGTAGCTCGTAATGTCTTCCACTACGAACTACCGACTATCCAACTACTAACTTCAGAAATTGAACCGCACCCCGGCGTTGATGTCGCGCGCGTTGCCGACACCGGTCGGCTGCAGGAAGAACGGCGACGACTGGTTGCCCGTATAGCCGGTGCGCCGCACGTGGTTCAGGGCGTTCTGGGCGCGGGCAAAGATCTCCATGCTGAACCGCGAGTTGTTGTTTCCCTGGCCGCGGAAGCCGCCCTGATTGCCGAAGCCGCCCTGCCCACCCTGGCCGCCGCCCCCGAAGCCGCCGCCCTGCTGGGCGAAATTGACGCCGTTGCCCTGGTTGCGGCCCGGCGTGACCGGCGTGCGCAGCCCGCCAAGGTTGATGCGCTTGGTGACGTTGAGGTCGAGCGTCCACGTCCACTCGCCGCGCAGTGAGTTGCGCGTGACGCCAAAGGGACGGTCGTTGAAGGCACCGTCATTGTTGTCGTCAAGGCCGGTCGTCCAGTTGAAAGGCACGCCGGACTGAGCGTTGAAGTTCGGGTTGACGCGGATGCCGTACATCAGCGGCACCTGGCCCTGAACCTGGAACCGATGACGGATGTCGCCGCTGGACGGACCCCAATCGACGTCGGGATTGACGTTGTCGGTCGGAAGCGCGGTGGCGCTGTTCGTGTAGTTCTTGTCCTGGCCCAGCGTGTAGCTGAACCGCATCTGCATCGGCTGCTGCTTCACCTGCAGGCGGTACTGGGTGCTGACCTGCAGACGGTCGCTCTGCGTCCGGCCGGTCGACTCGAACTGCGTGATGTCGCCGAAGTCCGCGTTCGGACGCACACCGTTGACCGGCGCGTTGAGGTTGCGGGCGCGCATTGTGTGGCGCCCGCGCAGCATCTGATACGAGGTCTGCAGCACCATGTTTGGCGTGAGCTGCCGGTCGTAGCTGATCGACGCCTGGTGCACGCGCGGCATGTCGAGATCGGGACTGGCAATGACGCGGCCGCTGCGCGTCACCAGGAATCCAGGGTTGAGCGGGTCGAAGGACAGCGCGCCGTTCTCGCAGTAGTTGTTCAGCGCCGAGCAGCTGATGCGAACGTCCTTCACCGAGACGCCGTCGACGCGCAGCGTCTGCTCGTAGAGGTTCGCCTCGTACCAGTCATAGAACAGTCCATAGCCGCCACGAATGGCAGAACGCTGGCTGCCGAACGGCGCCCAGCTGAACCCGACACGCGGCATCAGGTTCCACTTGTCGGAGATGCGCGACTGGATCTCGTTACGCACGCCGAAGCCGAGGGAGAAATCGCGATGGAGCCGGTACTCGTCCGACCAGTAAATCCCCGCCTGCACCTGTGAATAGTCGATATCGAGCCTGCCGACTCGCTGAGTGAACTGCTGCGGTTGATTCGCTTCGTAATCCGCGTTCGATCTGTACGTCCACGTGCCGAGAGTGTTGCGGTCCTCGAAGTTCGAGTACCAGGAGGTGTCGATGAGAACGCCGACGCGCATCTGGTGCTTCGTGCCGATGTTGAAATCGAAGTTGTCGGCAATCTCCACTCGATCGGTGGAACCGTCGCTGGTGATGCCAGCGCTGCCGAAGTTGCGGGTATCGAGAATGTTGATCGTCGTTCCGCCACTCACCGACCCCGTCGCATTGCTCGACTTGTTCGCCTGTATGCGGAACTCGTGCAGCTTCGATCCGCCGATGATCCCCTGCAGGCGGAAGCGGAGCTGATTGGAGTCGCTCTCGCGGTTGGTGGCGCGCTCGGGCAGCGTGAACTGGCCGACGCCCTGGTTCAGGTTCTCGTTCTTCTGTCGCTCGAAATTCAAATACAGCCCGTGGTTGTTGTTGATCGAGTGTTCCAGACCTGCCTGAAAACCGCGGCGATCGTTCGTCGCCCGCGCAACCTCATTGATGGGCGCGCCGAACGAATCGATGGCGATGACCGGCGGGTAGTTGTAGGTGTTGTTGCCGTTGACGTTGAAGCTGAACGATGTCTTGCCGGCCCTGATCGGTCCGCGCAGGGTGAACTGGATATTCCGTTCCTGATTCGGCTGCTCGGTCATCTGCTGCGGCTGCCGGGCGTTGAAGTTGTCGCCGCCGAACTGCGTGTTGATCTGCCCGCCCCAGTTGATGTTCGGCCGCGTGACGATCTCGACCTGCGAGCGGCCGGCGTCGTGGTTGTCCGCCGCGTAGTTGTTCTGCCGGAACCGGATCGAGCGAATCTGATCGCGACTCGGCAGACGTCCACCCTGGAAGCCGTTCATGAAGAACGTGGCACCGCCAGGGCCTGCCAACGCCGCGAGAGCGTCGGCGAGCTCGTCCGGATCGTCCGGCAGCGCGTCGATCTCTTCCTGCGTCAGGGAGAACGAAGAGGTGCTCTTCGATGCTTCCGTCGTATTGCTGTCGCTGACGGCAACTTCCGCCTTGAAACCCTCGATGTTGAGCGTGACCACCTGATTCTGCGTGCCACGTCGCAGCGTCAACGGTGCTTCAAACGGCAGGAAACCGGGGAATTCGACGTGCACGACCACATCGCCCGGGTTCATCGGCGGCGCGACCGCCAGGCCGCGTTCGTCCGACTTGTAGGTCACCGGCGCGCCACCGGCCTTCGGCGTGATCGTCACGTCTGCGCCCGGAATGCCGGCGCCCGTCTGGTCCATGATGACGAGACGGAGCTGGCTCTGATTCGCGTTGTTCTGCGTGTTCTGCTGGGCGTACAACGGGGCCGCGAGCAGCACCGCGAGAAGGGCGATTGACAGTCGTCTCATTTTTTGAATGCGTCCGCTTTGAGGGTTGGATTCACCTTGTAGCTCTTGATTTCCCACTCTTCGGTGACGTTGTCGCCGGCGCCGCGCACCAGCAGATGCGGCAGCTTGATACCGTTCACCGTCTTGTAATCGGAGAGGAACATCCGGAGGGCCGTCGGCTTCGCGAGCTCGTCGGCGCTCGCGACCTTAGCTCCCTGCTGTTGCTGCTGCTGACCCTGGCGGCCGCCGAAGAATCCACCGCGCCCGCCGCGGCCGCGACCGCGGAATCCCGCGCGCGCCGCCAACGCCGCGATCGGATCCTGCGCCACGCCGGTCCACGTCAGCATCAGCGGCATGTAGGTCTTGGAATCGATCAGGAGACGGACCGGGTTGCCGTCGGGTGACGCCATCTCGAGCACTTCGGCCGTGGCCTGCGGCGTCACCGCAGTACCGGTCCATTTCACCGGCTGGTCGGTCGTCAGCAGCAGGGCGAGGATGACCCGCGCCACTTCGGCCTGACGCGCGGCGAGCTGCGCCTGTTTTGCCGCTTCGTCCGGCGTCGCCGCAGCGGCCGGCGTCTGCTGCTGGCCAGGCAAGCCGCCGCCACGGAACCCGCCGCCGCCGCGCCTGCCGCCGTCGCCGCCGTCGTCGAAGTTCATGCCGCCGCTGAACTTCTGCTCCTGCCAGGCATCGGTTCCGTTCAGCCCTTCGATCACGTCGATGCCGCCGTTGCCGAGGAGAATCTGTTCCTTGCGCAGGTATTTACCAGGGCGCTCCATGACAATCGTCATGTCGCCTTCGATGTTCACGTCACCGGCGCCACGGCGCGCAGTGCCTTTGATCTCGATCGTCTTGACGGCCGCGAGCTTGTCGTCGCCACCCAGCGCTTTACGCGACTCGGCAAGGATGGATGCTGCCTTCTCGGCCGGGTCCTGCGTCTGGCCCGATACAGCGGCGGCGAGCGCCATGACGACGACAGACACACCGAGGACGCGGGGCGATTGCATGGCGACATTATTCAGTGGTGGATATATAGCGTCGTTAAGGCCTCGCAAAGAGATTGTAAAGAATGTAAAAGCTTAAAAATCAGTGTCTTACGGCGATTTTCCAGTGCTACACTCCGCCTCGTGAGGATCCATTGGCCGTCCGCCCCGAGGGCCCTGACGGCGCTGTTGGTCGTGCTTCTGCCGGTGCTCGCCTTCATGCAGTACCGCTGGGTTGGCCAGGTCAGCGAGGGCGAACGCGGGCGCATGCAGCGCAACCTCGAGACGGCGGCAGACCAGTTCCGGGTTGCCTTCGACAGCGAGCTCTTTCAGGCGCAGCGCGACCTGGCCGTCGGGACCACGACGGCACGTGAAAGCTCCTCGCCACAGTATTCACAGCGGTATACCTCGTGGTTGAACACCGCGGACCATCCGCAGATCGTTGCCGACATCTTCATCGTCGATGCGGAAGGCGGGCAACTGAGGCTGCGGCGATTCAACAGCGCGACGCACGTCTTCGATCCGAGTCTCTGGCCGGAAGCACTGGATCAGTTGCGACCGGCGTTCGAAAGCGCATACGCCGACTACCGCGCACAGCGATTGCCCGCGCAGGGTCGCTTCAGCGCCGCCGACGAGTCGTTAATCGTGCTCGGCCTGCAGAACTTCGAGCCGCGCCTGCCCGGTTCGCCGGTCCCACCGGCGACGACGCCGATGTTTGGGTTCACGGTCATTCAGCTCGACGAGGCGTACTTGCGCGGTCAGCTGATTCCGTCGCTTGCCGAGAAGCACTTCACTGGGCCCGGCGACATGTACCGCGTCGCGGTAATTTCCGGTGATGATTCGAAACGTGTGCTGTTTCGCTCGACGCCGGATGCGACGATCGACAAATCGCAAGCCGACGTGTCGGCAGAACTCTACACACCACCGCGCTTTGGCCGCGGTGGACGCGCCCGGGCCGCTGATGGCGGTCGTCGCGACGACGTCCCCGGCCGCTGGCGCCTTCTCGTTCAGCATCAGAGTGGATCGCTCGACGCAGCGGTTGGCACCATCCGCCGGCGCAATCTGGCGATCAGCTCCGGCATCCTGCTGCTCCTCACGTTTGCCGTCGTCATGCTGACGACGACTTCGCGCCGGGCGGAGAAACTGGCGCAGCAGCAGATGGAGTTCGTCGCCGGTGTTTCCCATGAACTGCGGACACCCGTCGCCGTCATCCGCTCAGCCGCAGAGAACCTCACCTCTGGCGTCGTCAGCGGCGATCGAGTGAAGCGATACGGCCAGATGCTCGAGGCGGAAGCGCGGCGTCTCGGCGACATGGTGGAACGCGTGCTCCAGTACGCAGGAATCGAGTCCGGCTTCAACACGGCTGCGCGCGTACCGCTCTCGCCAACCGAGATCATCGAGTCCGCGGTGGACAGCGCACTGCCACTCGTCGGACCGGCAGAAGTGACCGTCCATCGCGAGATCGCTCCGGACCTGCCGCCAGTGATCGGCGACGCGACCGCACTCCGCTCTGCGGTGCAGAACCTCGTCGCCAACGCCGTCAAGTACGGCGGCCGCGACCGTTGGGTCGGTATTCGCGCGCAGCACGTTAGCGAGCGCCGGCGCTCGGAGGTGCGCATCACCGTGAGCGACCACGGTCCGGGCATTCCCCAAGCTGACCTGCCCCACATTTTCGAGCCGTTCTACCGCGGTACCGACGCCATCGAACGCCAGATTCACGGTCACGGACTCGGCCTCTCGCTCGTCCGCCGGATCGTTGTCGCGCACGGTGGCAACGTCAGCGTGGCTACGCGCCCGGGCGCCGGTACTTCATTCACGATCAGCCTGCCGGCAGCGGCGGCCGACCGGACCGCAAGCCCGGTTGCCACCGAGATGCACGTTGGAGCTCATTCATAGAATCCGACTCCCGGATCCTCAGGCCACCAAACCCCGACGCCGGCTACGCACGTCTAAAGAAAGCGTCGTGACAAAACGCCCGAGCTGCGATGTGGAACGACGCTCGCGGAAGCTACGTTTAGGAGTTTGTGCGTTAGGAGTTGGAATTGGGAGTTGAGATTTCGCCTATGAGCCGCCTCCTGCTCGTTGAAGACGAACCTGGTCTGGTCATGACACTGACCGACCGTCTCATGGCCGAAGGCTACGACGTCGAAAGCGCGACCGACGCGCCGAGCGGTCTCGAAATGGCCAGCACAGGGTCGTTCGACGCGATTCTGCTCGACGTCATGCTGCCGGGTGGAAACGGCATGGACGTCTGCCGGACGTTGCGGCAGCGAGGCATGCAGACCCCGATTCTCATGCTGACCGCCAAAGGGCAGGTGGTCGATCGAGTCGTCGGATTGAAGCTCGGCGCAGACGACTACCTGGTAAAGCCGTTCGAGATGGCGGAGCTGCTGGCGCGCATCGAGGCGCTGCTCCGTCGGTCGGCAAATGCGTCCAATGCAGCGGCCACTGCACCCGCCGGCGATTCCTATCGCTTCGGCGATGTGTCGGTCGATTTCCGCAAGGCCGAAGTCACCAAGAGCGGGCAGCAGCTCGACCTCTCGGCGCGTGAATTCAAGCTGCTGCGGTATTTCGTCGAGCATCGTGGCGCCGCGCTGACGCGCGATGAGCTGCTCAACGAAGTGTGGGGCTACAACGCCATGCCGTCAACGCGGACGGTAGACGTGCACGTTGCGTGGTTACGCCAGAAGCTCGAGGACAATGCGCGCCATCCGCAATACATCCTCACCGTCCACGGCCTTGGATATAAGTTCGTAGGGTAATTCGTTCGAAACGTTCGAATCGTTCGAGACGTTCGAATCGTTCTCGTTCTATCGTTCGACGGTTACGACGACAGGATCCTGGACACGGACGGTGACGGGCGTGCCCGCCGGCAGCGTTGCCGCATTCCGCCCACCGGCAACCACCGCGCCGGTTCCGGCGCCGGCACCGACAATGCTGCCAATCGCGGCGCCTTTGCCTCCGCCGAGAATGCCGCCGATGATCGCACCGCCGATGGCGCCGCCGCCGATCTTCGCCGCGCTCTCGTTCGTCGGCGAATCACCTTCGCGATAAATCGTCTCCGTTTCGATCGGCACGCGCGTGCCGTCGGCAAGCACGATCGACGTGAAACGCACGCCGAGACGCGCCCGGTCCTTCAACTTGCCGCCGCGTTCGACGGTGGTCACTTCGCCGTTCGCCTTCGACCCGGCGGGAATGACGACACGGCCGCCGACTTTCACGTCGCGCGTCACGCGTGCGACGACGGGGTCCTCGACGCGCGCGCGGTCGCTGTTGATGGGCGATTCGATCTCCAGACCGATCACCGAATCAGCGGCGATGACGAGCTCGTCATAGACCGGTCCGACCGGTTCGACTGCCCGCGAAGCCTGGTTGTCGACAATGCGTGGCGGCTCGACCGACTGAACGGGCGCGGGCGGCGCCGGTGGCTTAGGCGCATCGACTGGTTCCTGAGGGGTACTCGCCGGCGTGCTCGGACGCGGTGTGGCCGGGTGCGTCGCTTCAGTGCGTCGCTCTCTCGCAACAGGGGCCGGTGTCCTCGGCGTGTCGATGCGTTTCTCGGCAAGGGGTTTTGGCACTGGCGTCGTTTCGGCCTCCGCGGTGGGGACGAGTGGGTCTGAGACGACCGCCTCGGACTGCTCAACCGGACCTGTGGGAACCGCGGAGCCAGCAGACTGCTCGGCCGTTAGCGCAGACGGTTGGGCCGGGCGTGTCACGACGTACGCGCCGCCGGCACCGGCCGCCAGACACGCGCCGGCGAGGAAGCCGATTGCAGCCTTGCTGATCGTCATTTCCAGGAACTCCTTCATGCCGAGGCAGAGCAAGGCCTGTGCCTCTCAGATCGGCGAAATCACGCCTATTTTCGCGCATCAGCGGGAACACGCATCGGCCGTTTTCGTGGACCTGTCCTCGGATGCAGGCAGCGGAGCCGGCTGACAGCCAGGACGGCCAGGGCATGAAAGACGATCCTGTAAACGACTGATTCTAAGAACTTTTGGCTCAGCTCACCGCTGTCTCCCGGGTATGTCGATTGCTACTTTCCGACCGGGACCGGTCGCGTGGGACCGGCAAGGAGGAGGACTGCAGATGTTGAAGAAATGCGCGATGCTCGGGGCGCTCGTACTTGCTCTGGCACCGGCCACCGCAAGCGCGGACTGGCTGTTTACGCCGAACATCGGCGCCGGTTTCGGTGGCAACGCCAGCGGACGGGAGCACCTGACCTACGGCGCTTCTATCGGATGGATGGGCGCCGGCATCTTTGGCTGGGAAGCCGATCTGGCCTACACCCCCGAGTTCTTCGAGGGTGATGACGATGACATCGATCTGATCGACAACAGCAACGTGACGACGTTCATGTTCAACGCAATCATCGGCGCACCGGTCGGCGGGACGACGGGTGGCGGTTTCCGGCCCTATTTTTCGGGCGGCCTCGGTCTGATGCAGTCAAACGTGTCGGATGCCGAATCGCTGTTCGAGGTCAATAACTCGGAGTTCGGTATCAACCTTGGCGGCGGTGCCATGGGATTCGTCAGCGATCACGTCGGGTTCCGTGGGGATGTGCGGTATTTCCGGCAACTGTCCGATCCTGTCGAGGACAACGAGTTCGATGTCGCGCTCGGCGACCTTGACTTCTGGCGGGCGACTGGGGGGATAACTTTCCGCTGGTAAATCGTTCGAATCGTTCGGATCGTTCGAATCGTTCGGTCGTTCAGGCCACGGGCTGGGGAAAACACGAAGAATTGCTTCGTAATCGCGCCCCTCTCGTGGCCTTCGTCTTTCTGGGATATACTTTCGCGTTTGTGGGTCCGCCGGCAGGTGGACTCTACGCGTTCAGGGGAGCGGCGATTTCACCGACTTGATGGGCCGCCCAGTCCCGAATTCACGCGTCCGCCGAAGCGCATACGGAACCCGCAAGGTTCCGATCGACACTGCGCGACGCGGCAGCGCGCGAAGGCGGAACGCCTGAAAAACTATCTAAGTCGCGAACCCGGGCCCGCGACTGATTCCATCGTGCGGGCCCTATTTGTTTCTGAGGAGCATCATGTCGTTCACGTTCACGTCCGAATCCGTATCCGAAGGTCACCCTGACAAGGTCTGCGATTACATCTCTGATTCCATCCTTGATGCGTGTCTGCAGCAGGATCCGAAGAGCCGGGTCGCGTGTGAAACGCTCGTCAAGAGCGACACCGTGGTGCTCGCCGGCGAGATCACCACGAACGCGACGCTCGACTACGACAAGATCGTGCGTCAGGCGGTCAAGGACATCGGCTACACGGATTCGACGGAGCCGTTCTGCGACACCACGCTGAAGCTGATCTCCCTGATCACGCGTCAGTCGAACGAGATCTCACAGGGTGTCACCGAAGCGACCAGCCAGAGCGGCGACCAGGGCGCGGGCGATCAGGGCATCATGTTCGGCTACGCCACCGACGAATCACCGGAGATGATGCCGCTGCCGATTCTGCTGGCCCACAAGCTCACCAAGGGGATGGCCGACGATCGCAAGGCCGGCAAGGTCGACTTCCTTCGCCCGGACAGCAAGTCGCAGGTATCACTGACCTATGACGGCAATGATCCGCGCGAAGTGACAGCCGTTGTCGTGTCGACGCAGCACACTCCGGCGGCTGACCAGAAGAGGATCACCGCGTACGTCCGCGAAGATCTCGGGCCGCGCACGCTCGGTCAGTGGTGGAACAACAAGCTCACGCTTTATGTGAACCCGACCGGCAGCTTCATCCACGGCGGACCGTCGGCCGACGCCGGCGTCACCGGCCGCAAGATCATCGTCGACAGCTACGGCGGCTGGGGCCGCCACGGCGGCGGCGCGTTCAGCGGCAAGGACCCGTCGAAGGTGGACCGCAGCTCGGCCTACTTCTGCCGCTACGTGGCCAAGCAGGTCGTCGCCTCGGGCATCGCGAAGAAGGCCGAGATTCAGGTCGGCTACGCGATCGGCATGGCGAAGCCGGTTTCGGTGAAGGTCGATACCTTCCACACGGGCGACGAGCGCGCGGCCGCGGAGTTCGTGATGAACGCGTTCGACTTCCGCCCGCGCGCCATCATCGACAAGCTGAACCTGCTGCGCCCGATCTACAGGCAATCCACGAACTACGGGCACTTCGGCCGCCTCGGCCTGCCGTGGGAAGTGGTCGAGAAGGCCGCGGCCGTCGCCAAGTAACCGTTGGTCCGCAGGCGCCCTTTCCAAGGGCGCCTTCGTCGCAGGGCCGCGCCCATCAGCGCGGCCCTTATTCTTTCAGGGCAGAACCTCGCCAGGCTTCCCCGCGGCAGTGACCTTCCCGTCGTCCAGCACAACGGCGTAGTCAGCCACCGCGCGCGCTTCTTCGGGTGAATGGGTTACGTAGACGAGCGGAACGTGCAGATCGTCACGTATGGCGATCAGCGCATCGAGAATCTTCCGCCTGCGCGCGAGATCGACGGCGGCCAGTGGCTCGTCGAGCAGCAGCGCATCGGGGCCTGAATGCAGCGCGCGTGCAAGCGCAACCCGCTGTCGCTCGCCGCCAGACAACCCCGCCACTTTCCTGTCCATCAACGCGTCCACGCCGAGCAGATGGGCAAGGCCGTCCATGTCGACGGTGGAACGGCGCGGCTGCGCGTAGGTGATGTTGCTCTTCACGTCCATGTGCGGGAAGAGCAGCAGATCCTGCGGCACGTAGCCGATGTGCCGATCGCGCACGTGGACGTTCGTGTGTGACGCGGCGTCGAACAGCGCGCGGCCGCCGAGCGCGATGCGGCCGCGCTGCGGTGTCCGCAGGCCGGCGATCGCCTCGAGGATCGATGTCTTCCCGGATCCGGAAGGACCGAACAGCGCCACCGCCCGCGCCGTGAGATCGAGGTCAGGGGCCACGGTGAATGTCCCCTGCGTCAGCGAGAAGCGAAGCTCGAAGCGCGCCTCTGAGCGTTCACGCTTCCGTGTTCTCCCTTCTCGGTTCGTGTTCATGTTCGGTTCGAACACCGAACCAAGCACCAAACCTGAACACGAACAGAGAAGCGAGAACCTGGAAGCGTGAACATTTCGTCTCCGTTCAGTCCACGTGCGCCAGCCGGTTGGCAACGAGGACGGCGCCGAACGCGAGGGCGACGGAGATCACGAGCAACGCGGCCGCACGCGCGTCCTGCCCGGTTTCTGTGTAGGTGTAGATGCCGACCGCCAGCGTCCGCGTCCGTCCGGGAATGCTCCCGGCAACGACGATCGTCGCGCCGAATTCTCCCAGTGCCCGCGTGAAGCCAAGCAGCGCGCCCGCCAGGATGTTGCGTCTGGCGAGCGGCAGGGTCACCGTCGTGAACACGCGCCATGGCTTCGCTCCGAGCGTTTCAGCCATCTGCTCATACCGACGTGTGACCTGCTCGAAGCCGGCGCGCGCCGTGCGGACGAGCAGCGGCAGCCCCATGATCGCCATCGCGACGACGACGGCTGCGGGAGTGAAGACCACCTCGATACCCAATGGTTCGAGCAACCGTCCGATCGGCCCGCGACGACCCAGCAGCCACAGCAGGAGCAGGCCCGTCGCCACCGGCGGCATGACCAGCGGCAGCGACGCGACCGTTTCGACGACCGCTTTGCCACGAAACTGCTGCCGCGCCAGTACCCACGCAAGCGCAATCCCGGGTGGAAGCATGACCACCGTCGCTGCCAGCGCGGCGGCAGTCGTGAACAGCGCGATGCTCGATATCTCGGTTGCCATGACGCTACTGGCTGATCGGAACAAAGCCCGCGGTTTTGAAGATGCCGGAAGCCTCTTCGCCCTGCAGCCACTTGAGGAACCGGATGGCGCCGTCGCGATTCCGCCCTGTCCGAATGATGGCAGCGGGATAGACGATGCGTGGGCCCTCGCTGACTGGAATCACAAACGCCAGCCTCGTGCGGCGCGCGGTTGCCACGTCCGTGCGATACACGATCGCCGCGTCGGCTGCGCCGTTTTCCACAGCGGCGAGCGCCAGTCGTACGCTGGCCGCCGGGACGACCCTGCCCTCAACTGCCGGCCAGATGCCGAGCTTCGCCAGGTATGCCTTCGCATAGACGCCGGCTGGAACGGCGGTCGGGTCGCCCAGCGCGATCCGTTTGAAGGCCGGGCCGGCCAGATCGCGCGCCGAGCGCAGAACGCCCGGCCTGTCTGCAGGGACCGCGATGGCGAGTTGATTCGATAGCAGATCGATGCGCGTGTCGGCGACGATCTCGGAACGAACGGCATCCATCTGTGCTTCGTCAGCGCTGGCGAACACGTCAACGGCGGCCCCCGCGCGGATCTGCCGCGCCAGCATGTTGGAGGCGCCGATATTGACCGTCACACGCGTGCCGGTCCGGCCCTCGTAGGCGCGCGCGAGCTGGGCCATCACGTTGGCCAGGCTGGCGGCTGCGGACACCAGTACCTCCGGCTGTGCCGAGGCGCCGGACGAAACGGCAAGCGCCAGCCACAGTGCGGTCAGGAATCGCACCTACGTAATTTAGTATGATTTCAGCCGAAATGGCTGACGATTCAAGACGGCTATTGACGCCGCGGCATGCGGCCGACCAGCTCGGCGTGAGCTATTCCACCTTCAAACAGTGGATTTACAAGGGTTCCGTCCGCACCATCAGGACTCGTGGCGGCCACCACCGCATCGCGGAAACGGAGGTCGAACGGCTGCTCGCCTCCGCTGGGCGGTCCCCGAAGGCACGCCCCGCCGGACGCGCTTCAGGGATCCTCGTCGCCCTCAGCGGCAGGAACCAGTTGCGTGGGATTGTCGAGGAGGTCCGTGTCGAGGGGTTGCTCGCGCAGGTCCGGCTGCGGATCGGCGATCAGCGGCTGACGGCCGTCATCACGCGCGACGCCATCGACACGCTGCGGCTGAAACGCGGTCAGCAGGCGCTGGCGGTCATCAAGTCCACCGAGGTGATGATCGGCCTGGAATCGCAGCCCTGATCGCCGGGTCCGCGCCGATGGCCACATTGCGGCGCGGAACCCGGCCCACACGGTTTTGTGGGGCGGGTTCCGGCAAGCCTGCACGCTGCGAGCCGGACCCGCTACGACGGTTTTGACCCAACCAGCCTGATCTGGTACGCTGATCGCCTCGTGACCTCAGTTCTCCACCACGCGCATCACCACCATCACGGCCATCATGGCCGCCCGGCAGGGCTGCGCGCGTAAGAGACTCGGGTCCCACAAGAACTGACACACTCTGGAACGACAGCAGCCCCGCCGGAACGTTTGGCGGGGTTTTGTTTTGTACGGTGATTATGGATTTTTCAAAATTCGGCGGGCTCATTCCGGCGGTCGTGCAGGATCACGCGAGCGGCGAGGTGCTGATGGTCGGCTTTATGAACGAGGAGGCCTGGGAAGTCACACGGCGGACCGGCTATGTGACGTTCTTCAGCCGGACGCGCAACACGCTGTGGACCAAAGGTGAAACCTCGGGCAACAGGCTGGCGGTCCGCGACATCCTCATCGACTGCGACGCCGACACCGTCCTCGTCAAGGCCGCGTGCCTCGGCGACGGCAACGTCTGCCACACCGGCGAGCGGACCTGCTTCTTTCAGCGGGCAGAGGGAGTGACGATTCCATGAAGCTCAAACTCGGAATCCCCAAGGGCTCGCTGCAGGATTCGACAATCCAGCTGTTCCAGCGCGCCGGCTTCACGATCTACGTCAGCACCCGGTCGTACTTCCCGTCGGTGGACGACCCCGAGATCGAGTGCATGCTGATCCGCGCCCAGGAAATGGCGCGCTACGTCTGCGATGGCGTGCTCGACGCTGGACTCACCGGCCAGGACTGGATACGCGAGCACAAACTCGGCGGCTCATCGAAGCACTCGCTGAGCAGCATCGCCGACCTGATCTACGCCAAGCAAAGCTTCGGCAAGGTGCGCTGGGTGCTCGCGGCACCCGAAGATTCACGCTTCAGGAAGCCGACCGATTTCGAAGGCGCGACCATTGCCACCGAACTGGTGCGCGTCACCAAGGCGTACTTCGACGCGCTCAACGTCAACGTCAACGTCGAGTTCTCGTGGGGCGCAACCGAGGTCAAGCCGCCGGTTCTGGCCGATGCGATCGTCGAAGCGACGGAGACCGGATCGACGCTGCGCGCCAACCGCCTGCGCATCATCGACACGGTCATGGAATCGAACACGCAGCTGATCGCCAACGATGCGGCGATGGCTGACGCCTGGAAACGGACGAAGATCGAAAACATCGCGCTGCTGCTGCGCGCCGCTATCGAGGCACAGGGTCGCGTCGGCCTCATGCTGAACGTCCGTCGCGCCGATCTGCCGAAGGTGCTGTCGCTGCTGCCGGCGCTGCAGCGCCCCACGATCTCATCGCTCAGCGACGAGGAATGGGTGGCGGTCAACACGATCATCGAGGAAAAGACGGTTCGCGACCTCATTCCCAAGGTCAAGGCCGCCGGCGGTCAGGGAATCGTGGAGTATCCCCTGAACAAGATAGTTGTCTAGTTGGTAGTTGGTAGTCGGTAGTCGGTAGTCGGTAGTCGGTAGTCGGTAGTCGGTAGTCGGTAGTCGGTAGTCGGTAGTCGGTAATTGGAATGATCAGAATCGTCGAATCGAGCAATCGCCGCGCGGTCAACGCCCTGCTCGCTCCGGAGCGGATACGCGACGCCGCCACGGAACGCCGCGTGGCTGGAATCGTCTCCGCTGTGCGTCGTGACGGCGACAAGGCCCTGATTCGCTACGCCCGTGCGCTCGACAATCTGGACGGCGCGATTGAGGTCCCGCTCGACGAAATGCGTCGCGCCGCACGCGGCGTTGCCGCGGAGGTGCGATCGGCCATCCGCACCGCGGCGCGGAATATCCGCACCGTTGCCCGTCGGCAGGTGCCGCGCGGCTGGCGCGTGCGCGTGGCAGCCGGCGTCACCGTCGAACAGCGCGTGGTACCGCTCGATCGTGTCGGTTGCTACGTTCCGGCCGGCCGCTACCCGCTGCCCTCTTCGCTGCTGATGACGGCGATACCTGCCGCCGCCGCCGGCGTCGGCGAAATCGTCGCCGTCTGCCCCCGGCCCGCGCCGGTCGTCCTGGCCGCGGCGCTCGAAGCGGGTGTGTCACGGCTCTTCCGCCTCGGCGGCGCGCATGCCGTCGCTGCGCTGGCCTACGGAACCGCGACGGTTCCGCGCGTGGACAAGATCGTCGGCCCGGGCAACCGCTTCGTTGCCGCCGCCAAGGCGCTCGTGGCCGCGGACTGCGGCATCGATTTCTACGCCGGCCCGACCGAGATCGTCATCGTCGCGGCGCGAGGTCCTGCTGACTGGATTGCAGCGGATCTGATTGCACAAGCGGAGCACGACCCTGACGCGCGCGCGGTGCTGATCACGCCGAACCGATCGCTGGCCAAACGGGTCGCTCAGCAGGTCGCCCGTCGCGTCCCCTCCGAAGGTCCCGCCCGCAGCTCGCTGCGCACGCACGGCGGGATCATCGTCAGCAGGTCGATTGGCGAAGCGATTGCGCTGGCGAACACCGCTGCTCCGGAACATCTTGTCGTGGACGATGACCAGGTGGCAAAGCAAGTGAAGTGCGCCGGGTCGGTGTTCGTCGGGTCATGGTCGGCGCAGGTAGCGGGCGACTATGCGATCGGCTCGAACCACGTGCTGCCGACCGCCGGAGCGGCCCGCGTCCGTGGCGGCCTGTCAGCCGCTGATTTCGTCCGCCAGATCACCGTGCAGCGTCTGACCGCTCCAGGGCTGAGGCGCATCGGCCGGGCGGTCATCGATCTGGCGACCGCCGAAGGGCTGCAGGCGCATGCGGATTCGGTTGCGCTACGGATGAAAGGAACACGTCAATGAGCCCGTCGTCGCGGCTGCAGGGCTATCCCGATCCAGGCCCGGGCCTGCGTCTGCACCTGAACGAGAACACCGGCGGCTGCTCGCCGAAGGTGCTCGACGCGATTCGCCGTGTCGATCCACGGGACGTGTCGACGTATCCGTCGTATCCGCAGCTCGTACAGGCGTGCGCGGACCACTTCGACGTCGACCCCGAATGGATCCTCCTCACCAACGGCCTGGACGAGGGGATTTTGATGGCCGCGGTCGGCCACATCGCGCGCCCGCGAATTCACGACGCCGAGACAATCGTACCGATGCCGGCGTTCGACCCGTATCCGAACGCGACGGCAGCCGTCGGCGCGACGGCCGTGCGTATTCCCCCGCAGCCTGGTTACGCGTTTCAAACCGACGCAGTTGTGGACGCGATCACGCCGCGCACGCGCATGATCTTCCTGAACACGCCGAACAATCCGACCGGACAACTGATCGCCCTGGAAGACATCCGGCGCATTGCGGAGGCCGCGCCACACGCCATTGTGCTCGTCGACGAGGCGTACATCGAGTTCGGAGGGCGGACGTTTCTGCCGGAGCTTGCCGCACATCCGAACGTCCTCATCGGCCGGACGTTTTCGAAAGCCTACGGCCTCGCCGGGATGCGCGTCGGCATCGTCATCGGACAGCCCGCGGCGCTCGATCCGGTACGGATGGTGACGCTGCCGTTCAACATCAACGGCGTCGCTATCGCGGCCACGCTGGCGGCGCTCGAGGATCGCGGGTTTCTGCCGGCCTACGCGCAGCAGGTCGCCGAGTCGCGTGAGCGCCTGTATGCCGCATGCGATCGCCTCGGACTCACCTATTGGCGCAGCGCCGCCAATTTCGTGCTCGTCCGCGTCGGCGACGCGGTGGCTCCCTTCGTCGACGAGATGGCGGCCCGAAACGTTCATGTCCGCGATCGATCGAAGGATCCGGCGACACCCGGATGTATCCGGATTACGGCGGGCATCCTCGAGCACACCGACCGGGCCGTCGCAGCGCTCGAGTCGGTGGTCGGGAGCGTGCGATGAGTACCACGAAGGGCACGACGAGGGCGAAGAACACGAAGAAGGGCACCAACACGAGTCGCGTGACGACGCGCCGCGCGACGTTCGATCGCCAGACGACGGAGACGCAAATCCGGGGCGAGCTGGTCGTGGACGGTAGCGGGCGCTACGACGTCAGTACCGGCATCCGCTTTTTCGATCACATGCTGGAACTGTTCACGCGGCACGGCGGGTTCGACCTGACACTGAAAGCGACAGGCGATCTCGACGTCGATCAGCACCACACCGTCGAGGATGTCGGCATCGTGCTGGGCGAGGCGGTGCTGAAGGCGCTGGGGGATCGCAAAGGCATCAACCGGGCCGGCTATTTCGTCATGCCGATGGATGAAACGCTGGCGGTCGTGGCGATCGACCTGAGCGGACGGCCGCACGCGTCCATCGATCTGAAAGTGAAGGTCCGCCTCGTCGGCGATCTGCAGACGGAGCTGGTCCACGATTTCTTCGACGGCTTCGCCAGCGGCGCGCGGGCGAACGTGCACGCCAAAGTCCTGTACGGACGGTCGAGTCACCACCATATCGAGGCGGTGTTCAAGGCGTTCGCGCGCGCGCTGCGCGTCGCCTGTTCGCGCGATGCCCGTCTCGCCGCGATGCTGCCGAGCACAAAGGGACTGCTGTGATCGCACTGATCGACTACGGCGCCGGCAACCTGACATCGGTGAAGAAGGCGCTCACGGCGTTACAGGCCGACTTCACCGTTCCCTCGTCGGTCGAGGCCTGTGCACAGGCCTCCGGCATCATCGTTCCAGGCGTCGGCCATTTCGCGGCGACCGCAGCACTCGAAGGCCAGTGGCTGCAGTCGATTGGCGCCGCCGTGGCGGACGGCGTGCCACTGCTCGGTATCTGCCTCGGCATGCAGTGGCTGTTCGAAGGCAGCGACGAGGCACCTGACGTCCGCGGGCTTGGCGTCATCCGCGGCCGCATCACCAGACTGCAGAACGACCCCGACCGCCGGCTGAAGGTGCCGCACGTCGGCTGGAATGCGCTGCAGTTCAATCGCAGCGCGCGTCTCTTCGACGGGTTGACGTCCGGCTCCCAGGTCTACTTCACGCACTCATACGCGGCACCGGTGACGAGTGAGTGCGTGGCATCCACCGAGCACGCGAACGCCTTCGCTTCGGTTGTGGAACGCGATAACGTCTTCGGGGTCCAGTTCCACCCGGAGAAATCTGGCGACGCCGGACTGCAGATTCTTCGCAACTTCCTACGGGTCTGCGGCGCGTCTTCGGCAAACGCTGCGGCGGGGCGACGATGTTGACGAAACGCATCATCGCCTGCCTGGACGTCCGCAACGGCCAGGTCGTGAAGGGCGTGCAGTTTCAGCAACTGCGGCACGCCGGCGACCCGGGTGAGCTCGCCCGACGCTATAACGTCGAGGGGATCGACGAGGTCGTCGTTCTCGACATCACGGCCACGCTCGAGAGCCGGCAGGCGCTCGCCAGGACCATCAACGCCGTCGCGCGCGAGATCTTCCTGCCGCTGACCGTCGGCGGCGGTATCCGTTCCGAAGACGATGCGGCGGCGGCGATCGAGGCGGGGGCGGACAAGGTCAGCCTCAACACCGCGGCGTTGCGGAATCCGGAACTGATCACGACGCTGGCCCACCGCTATGGCAGCCAGGCGGTTCTCGTCGCCATCGACGCCAAGCGGCAGGCTGACGGCTTCGGTGTGTTCGTGAGGAGCGGCACTACGGATGCCGCGCGCGATGCGGTCGAGTGGGCGCGTCAGGCGCAAGCGCGCGGCGCCGGCGAGATCCTGCTCACCTCGATGGACCGCGACGGCACCAAAGCCGGCTTCGACTGCGAACTCACGGCGGCCGTGTCCGACGCCGTCGATATTCCGGTCATCGCCTCCGGTGGCGCCGGCACGTTCGACCACTTCACCGATGTCTTCACCCGTGGCCGCGCCGACGCCGCGCTGGCGGCCTCGATATTCCATTACGCGGAGTCGAGTGTTCGCGAGCTCAAGACCTACCTGCGGGATCGGGGAATACCGGTGAGGCTCTGATGCGGCTGTTCACGCTTCCATGTTCTCGCTTCTCAGTTCGTGTTCAGGTTCGGTTCGTTTCGCCGGACGTCTGAACAGCCGCAGCCATCAGCATGCTGATTCCGTCCATCGATCTCCAGAACGGTCATGTCGTCCAGCTCGTTCAGGGCGAGCGCCTGGCCATCGAAGCTCCTGATCCCGAACCGTGGATCGAGCGGTTCTCCAGATTTCCGCGCGTGCAGCTGATCGATCTCGACGCCGCACGCGGCCGCGGCGACAACGGGGCCATGGTCGCGGATATCTGCCGGCGGCTGCCCTGCCGCGTTGGCGGCGGCATCCGCAAGATCGATCGGGCGCAGGCCGCACTGACAGCCGGCGCCCACGCCGTGATCGTCAGCTCCGCGCTCTTCCGTGACGGGCAGGTCGACATCGACTTCGCGCGATCTCTTGCCGAGGCCGTCGGCGCCGACAAGGTCATCGCCGCCGTCGACTCCCGCGGTGGCTTCGTCGCCATTCACGGCTGGAAGACCGTCCTCGGCGTCACGGCGGTAGACGCCGTCCGCGCGCTCGAGCCGTACTGCGCCGAGTTTCTCTACACGCATGTGGACAAGGAGGGACTGATGCAGGGGACGGACATGGACGCGATCATGGCCGTGCGGCGGGCCACCGTCCGGCGCCTCACCGCCGCCGGCGGCATTACGACATGGAATGAAGTCGACGCCCTCGACGCCGCCGGCGTCGACGCCGTCGTCGGCATGGCGGTCTATACGGGACAGCTGCAATTGGATAGATAGCCGCTGTTCACGCTTCCGCGTGCTCGGTTCCCGGTTCGTGTTCGGGTTCGTGTTCTGGGTTCGGTTCGGCGTTGAACCTGAACCGAACGCGAAACTTCGAACGCGGAACTTCGAACTCGGAACTTCGAACCGAACCTGAACACGAACCCGAACACGAACTGAGAACAGAGCACCTGGAAGCGTGAACGGTATTCTGTTACGGTAGCTACCGTAATGACTACGGTAGTCGGCGTAACGGTGTGACGAACCCCTTCGTCTATGGCGAAGTCGTGCCGGCCGGCTCGTTCGCCGACCGCGAGACTGAGCTCGACCGTCTGGTGGAGGACCTCGCCGCCGGCCAGAAGGTCTTTCTCATCTCCCCGCGACGCTACGGGAAGTCGTCGCTGATCCGGCAGGCGCTGACGACGTTGTCACGCCGCGGCCTGCTCACTATTGAAGTCACCGTCAGCGCCTACAGCTCGTACGTGGCCTTTCTCGAGGGCTATGCGCGCGCGTTGACGTCGCACGAATCGCGCTGGCAGCGCGCACGCGACTGGCTGACGACGGCGATTACGTCGACACGGCCGGAGATCCGCGTCGAACAGGAAACCACCGGCCCCGGGCGGTTCGCGGTGGCGTTTCCGCTGGTGCGAACCGAACGCGACGTCACGCGGCTGGCCAATGAATTGTTCGCGCTGCCGGGCCGGATCGTCACCGAGCGGCGGCGTGCCGTGGTCGTGGCGCTGGACGAGTTCCAGGCCATCGACGCCTTCAATGGCGGCAGCGTCGAGCACGCGCTTCGCGCAGCAGCTCAGCATCAGCGCCAGGTCGGCTACGTCTTTGCCGGTTCCGAACCGAGTCTAATGGAAAAGATGATCGGGCCCCGGCGGCCGTTCTATAAGGCAGGCCCGGTCATGCGGCTCGATCGGATTCCGCCGGACGTGTTCGCGGCATTCATCGATGATCGCTTCGCCGCCACGGGGATCAAGCCGGAACCCGGTCTCGGAGCGGCGATTGTCGACCTCGCCGGCAACCTCCCGTACGACGTGCAGCGCCTGGCGCATGAGACGTGGGACGACGTGCGCGCGAGTGCTGCACGCCGGGCTACGCTCGACAATCTGCACACGACGCTGGGGCGCCTGCTCAACGAGCAGGACACGATGTTCGAGGCGGTGTGGCAACGGCTGACGCTGGCACAACGTGGCGTGCTGCGCGCGGCAGTCCTGCAGGCCGGCCGGGAACTGCTCTCGGCCGAAACGAGAACGCGGTTTCGCCTCGGTGGCGCCTCCAGCATTCAGGCCTCGCTGGCGGCGCTCATCAAACAGGATCTGCTCGTCAAAGAATCCGGCCGCTACCTGGTGGTCGATTCGCTGCTGCGCGAGTGGGTCGCGCGGAAGACGTTCTGACATGACGGACACCCGATCCCTGCTCGCACGACTCGGCCTCGGCCGTCCCGAGGTCAGGGCCTGGGCCATGTACGACTGGGCCGAATCACCCTTCCAGTCGACCGTCATCAATGCGGTGTTTCCGCTGTTCTTCGCCAGCTACGCCGCCGGCAACCTGCCGCCGGCCGTTGCCACGGCGCGCTACGCGTGGGCGACGACCATCGCGGTCACGATCGTCGCCGTCGTCGGTCCGGTACTCGGCGCCGTCGCTGATTTCAAGGCATGGAAAAAACGGCTGCTGGCGGTGTTCATGCTCGTCGGGGTAGGCGGCGTTCTGGGAATGGCGCTGATTGAGAAGAACGGCTGGATGTTCGCCCTGGTTGTGTTCGTCATCGCCAACCTCGGCGACCGTTTCAGCTGGATTTTTTACGACTCGCTCCTGCCGCACATCGCCGCCACGGACGAACTCGATCGTGCCTCCACCGCCGCCTTTGCCATCGGCTACATCGGCGGCGGCATCCTGCTGCTCCTGAATCTGGCGTGGATTCTCAAGCCGCAGACGTTCGGGTTGCACGATACCGCCACGGCAACCAAGGCGTCGCTCGTCAGTGTGGCGATCTGGTGGCTGTTGTTCTCGTTTCCCCTGCTGCGGCGGGTGCCCGAGCCGCCGCGCGTCCTCGAAGCGGACGAAAGCCGCAGCGAGAGCGCATTTCATGCGGCATTCGGCCGCGTTGGCGAAACGTTTCGTGAACTGCGGGGTTTCCGCAACGCCTTCCTGATGCTCGTCGCCTTCCTGCTTTACAACGACGGCATCCAGACGATGATCCGGATGGCAGCGATCTACGGCGCCGAGGTCGGCATCGACAGCAATGCGCAGATCGCGGCGTTCGTCATGGTGCAGTTCGTCGGCGTGCCGTTCTCGTTTCTGTTCGGCATGCTCGCAGGCCGCATCGGCGCCAAGCCCGCCTTGTTCTTGTCGGTTGTCGTCTACACGATCATTTCAATCGTCGGCTACTTTCTGTCGACGGTCTGGCAGTTCTTCGTGCTGGCATTTCTGGTCGGCACCGTGCAGGGCGGCAGCCAGGCGCTGAGCCGATCGCTCTTTGCGCGCATGATTCCACGGCACAAGTCATCGGAGTACTTCGGCTTCTTTTCGGTCTTCGAGAAGTTCTCTGGCATCGCCGGGCCTGCGGTGTTCGCCGCGTCGGTCACCTTCTTTGGCAACAGCCGTGCCGCCGTTCTGTCGATCATTGTGTTCTTCATCCTCGGCGCCATCGTCCTGACGCGCGTGAACGTAGGCGAAGGCGAAGCCCAGGCGACGGCCGCGAGCATCGTCGTGCGATGAAGATCGTCGTCGCCGGCGGCAGCGGATTCCTGGGAGGCGCGCTGGTCCGCGTCTGGCGCGACGACGGGCATGAAGTGAAGATCCTGACACGCCGCCCGCGTGACGCCGACGATGTGCCGTGGCAGCCCCGGTCGGACGATGACGCCTGGACAGCCGCGCTCGAGGGCGCGGGTGCGGTCGTGAATCTGGCCGGAGAAGGACTCGCTGATCAGCCGTGGACCCAGGCGCGGAAGGCGTCGATCCTCGGCAGCCGCGTGACCTCTACCCGCGCGCTGGCAAACGCGATCCGCGCATGCGCAGCTCCACCGCGAGTCTTTCTCAGTGCGTCGGGCGTCGGGTTCTACGGCACGCGCGGCGAAGAGCTGTTGACGGAGGAGTCTGCGCCAGGAACCGATTTCCTCGCGGCGGTCTGTCAAGCATGGGAACGTGAGGCCACCGCCGCCGCACCCGTCACGCGCGTCGTTCTTCTCCGCACCGGCGTTGTCTTCGCACGCAACGGAGGCGCACTGCCGCGGATGGCGCTGCCGTTTCGCTTTTTTGTCGGTGGTCGACTCGGATCAGGACGTCAGTTCCTGTCCTGGATTCATCTCGACGACTACGTCGGCATGGTGCGATGGGCGCTCTCGAATGACGCGGTCAGCGGACGGTTGAATGTAACCTCGCCGGCGCCGCTCACGAACGCTCAGTTCACCAGTGAGCTGGCTGCTGCGATGCGTCGGCCGGCGTTATTCCCCGTTCCGTCACTCGCGCTCCGCGTCCTGCTGGGAAAAGAGATGGCCGACACGTTGCTGCTCGAAGGGCAGCGCGCGATTCCGGCGAAGGCGCAGCAGCGTGGCTACGAATTCAGATTCGCGACGGCACAATCGGCGCTGCGCGACATCTTTCGTTGACGGCGTCGGCACAACGATCAGACCATGGCCGAGGCCGGTATCCCACCGCCCGCCACAGGCGCAGCATGGCAGCAAAAAGAAAACGGGTCTCGAAACAGGCGAAATCACGTCAGCGTTCGCCGACGTCTGCGGCACGGCGGCGGCCGAGGAAGAGGCTGACCAAGGTCCACCGCCGCGCAGCTGAGAGTCGACCAGTGCGACGTTCGGACAGCACGAGTGGCCTCGCGCCGGGGATGCAGGCGGTCAATCCGTATCTCGCAGTGGCCAATGTCGCCGCCACAATGCAGTTCATGGAGCGTGCGCTCGGTTTTGCTCGTGGCGTCGTCCTGCCAGACGCCGACGGGCAGCTGCGCTACGCGGAAATGCGCCACGGCGACTCCGTGGTGATGCTCGTTCGCAAAGGCGATGCGACGACGGCGACCGGCGGGACGGCAGCGTTGTACGCGTATGTGCCCGACGTGGACAGTGCGTTGATGAACGCGCGTGAAGCAGGCGCCGGCGTCAGCGACGCCGAGGATCGGCCATTGGGAGATCGCGCGGCGGTCGTAACCGACCCGGACGGCTATCGATGGGTACTGGCGACCTTCAAAAAGCTCGCACCATTTACATGACCGCGCGGTAACACGCCTCATACATCGGCACGACGCGCTCGACACAGAACTGCTGGCGAACGCGGCGGCACGCCGCCGCTCCGATCCGGACGTGCAGGTCGTCATCGGTGAGGATGGCGAGGGCGCTGGCCGCCATCTCGTCAACCGCGTCCGGGGCGTGCAGGTAGCCGCTGACGCCGTGTTCGATCACTTCGGGCAGCCCGCCCACCCGCGAGGCGACGACGGGTACCTCACAGGCCATGGCTTCGAGCGCCGCCAGTCCGAAGCTTTCCTGCGCCGACGGCAACAGGAACACATCCGCGATCGACAGCAGCGGCACGACCTCTTCCTGGGCGCCGACGCTGTGGACGAGCGCCGTGATACCCAGATCGCGCGCGCGCTTGTAGGCCAACGGCAGATCCGGACCATCGCCGACGAGCAGCAATCGCGCGGGGACCTCATGGCGAATGCGGTCGAAAATGTCGACGACGACATCGACCCGCTTGACGGGACGGAAGTTCGAGACGTGGGCGACGATCTTCGCCCGTTCGTCGCCGCCGGTGAACCGCTTGCGCAGGTCGAGGCGCGGGCGGCGGCGGTGCACCCCGCAATCCAGGAAATTCGGAATGACCTGGATCTCACGCGTGATTCCGAGCGTCTCGTAGGTCGAGTCGCGCAGGCTCGCCGAGACGGCGGTGACGCTGTCGGACTGCTGGATCGAGAACGCGACGATTTCCGAGTACGACGCGTCGTTGCCGACCAGCGTGATATCGGTGCCATGCAGGGTGGTGACGACGCGCGGCGCCCCGCCGGCACCGGATGTGGCCAGCACCTGCTGCGACAGAAACGCCGCTGTCGCGTGCGGCACGGCATAGTGGGCGTGGATGATGTCGAGATTGAACTCGCGCGATACCTGCACGATCCGGTTGGCCAGCGACAGCAGATACTGCGGCTCGCGAAACAGCGGATACGTGGGCGTCAGCACCTGGTGAAACGACAGCCCTTCCTGGAACTCTCCCAGCCGGAACGGCGTTTCGGTGCTGATGAAATGCACCTGATGACCGCGCAGCGCGAGCGCCTTTCCCAGTTCGGTGGCAACGACGCCGCTGCCGCCGACCGAGGCGTAGCACACGATACCGACGTTCAGCGGCCGGTCCACGCGGGAATCAGATGAGGGCGGACGACCGGCTGTTGCACGACGAACCCCTCGGCAAAAGGCACTCCGGCGAGCGCGCCGAACTGCGCGTCGCGGCTTTCGATCAGTTGCTGGAACGTGGACGAGGTCAACCGCGTGGCCACTGCATTCTGGCCGGCCGGTTTGAACTGCGTCGCATGGCACGCCAGCGCCCGACGCTTCGTCTCGTAGTTCTCACTGACGTCGACCACGAACGAGGGGGCCGCGGAATCGTTGATGAAGTAATAGCAGATCCAGGCCGGCCTCCAGGCTTCGCCTTCGGCCGTGTATTTTCGCAGGCCGGCGTTGAACACCGCTTCGGTGAGCAGGCGGCTGGCGCCGACATGGTCCGGATGCCGATCGTGCCAGTACGGCACGGCAACCGCCTGCGGGCGGCTCTGTCGGACCAATCCGGCAATCGTCCGGGCGTGGTCGGCGCTGCTGCCAAGCGCCCGGTCTGGCAGCCGCAGGTTGACGCGCCAGTCGGCGCCGAGAACGCCGCGGGCAGCCTCGGCCTCCGCCAGCCGCTCGTCGACGGTGCCGTTGCTCCCCATTTCGCCAGCAGTCAGATCGCACAAGCCAACGCGGTAGCCGAGCGCCGTATGCTTGGCGACGGTGCCGCCGATCCCGATCTCGATGTCGTCGGGATGGGGACCGATCGCCAGCAGATCGACCTGGCCGATGTCGACGCTCATCGCGTCCAGCCGAAGACCTCGTCGGCCTTCTCGACGTTACCACGCACGGAGCGCGTCAGGATGCGCGCGGCGACGAAGGCGCCCGTGATCGAATCACCGCCGCCGCCAAGCGCAAACAGGTGGTGTGGATAGTTACGATGAGGACCGATGTACATGAGGCCATCTGCCGTCTCACCGTACGACAGCTCCCACCCGTATTGCGGCTGCAGACCTGAAATCGCCGGATACATCGTCAACAGCTCGTACATCAGTTGACCGGTGCGCTGCACGAGCACTGCAGAGCGGATCCGTTGAGGCGTCGCGTCCTGATCGGCGCCTGACACGAGGATCCGGTGATCAGGCGTCCAGCGGATACGGTGATGAGGCATTCGCAGGTCGCGGACGGCCGCGTTGCGCGGACCAAGCGCCTTACGCATCGCCGCGGGAACCGCTTCCGTCATTACGAGATAGGTTTCCCGACTCTTGAAATGGCGGCGCAGCGGCTTGAATTCCGCCGTAGCCGTGCCCGTCGTGACGACGACATGCTTCGCGGTGACCACGGCATCGGCGGTGGTGACCTCGACCGACTTCCGACCCGCCTTGACCTTCTTCACCGGCGATCGCTCGAACACGGTTGCACCGCGACGCGACGCCGCCGTGACAACGGCGACACACGCTCGATATGGGTCGACCGCAAAGCCATCGCGCAGCCGAATCGCCGCGACTGCTGTTTCGAGGCCGGTGGCGGCGCGACTCTGCCTGTCGCTCAACCAGCGTGCCTGGATGGCCGCGTCGTCGAGCGCCGACTGTTCGCGCTTCAACGGCTTGTCGTCACCACGAAGACCGACGATCAGATTACCCAGCGGCGACACCCCACCGGGAACGTTGAGACGTTTGAGAAGCGCCGCGCCGTCTGAAGCGCCGCGAGCCCATGCCTCGAAGGCGCGCCGTGCCGCGCGAACGCCATGCGCCTGCGCCAGGGCCCGGAATGAAGGACCGGGGTCCGGCAGCAGCAATCCGGCACTCCGGCCGGCGCTGCCGGTGCCAACGCGATCCGCTTCGATCACAATCGGCTTGAGGCCGGCCATTGCGCACGCATACGCCGTTGCACATCCGGTCAGACCGCCGCCGACGATGACCACATCGCAGGTGTGCTCGCCACGAAGCCGCGGGAAATCAGGTCGGCGTGCGCGGGGAAACTGGTGGATCCACGGCGACTCGCCGTAACGTGTTGGCATTAGCGGAATTCAAAATGCAAAATGCAAAATGCAAAAGGGTGCAATTCACATTTGCATTTTGAATTTTGCATTTTGCATTACTTGGCACCGTTTTGACCATGCGCCGCCGTTTCCGGTCGTTCGTCCTGGTGCTGCTGGTTGTCGCCGTGGCGGTCGCGGTGCTGTGGATTCGACGGGAACTGCACGGCAGTCTGGCGACGCTCGACGGCTCGCTGCGGCTCGCCGGCCTGTCGGCTCCGGTGACCGTCGTCCGTGATGCGCTCGGCATTCCGACGATTCGGGGCGAAACCCGTGCGGACGTCGCGCGCGCCACCGGGTTTCTCCACGCACAGGACCGGTTCTTCCAAATGGATCTGAATCGCCGCCGTGCGGCAGGCGAGCTGGCGGCACTCGTCGGCCGGCGCGCGCTGTTTCTCGACCGCGCCATCCGCACGCACCGCTTCCGCGCCGAGGCCACTGCAGCACTGTCGCTCATGAGTGCGCGTGACCGCGCGATCCTGGAGGCGTACACGGCCGGTGTGAACAGCGGCCTTGCGGCAATGACAGCGCCGCCGTTCGAGTACCTGCTGTTGCGCCAGGTTCCAGAGCCCTGGCGCGCTGAAGACAGCCTCCTGGTGGTGCTCTCGATGTTCATCACGCTGCAGGATGCCGACGGCACCTTCGAGTCCGATTTGGCGACGATGCACGACATCCTGCCGCAGCAGATGTTCAATTTCATGGCGTCGCCAGGCACCGAGTGGGACGCACCGGTCGTCGGCGAACGATTCCCCGTGCCGCCGATTCCCGGCCCGGACGTTTACAACCTGCGCGCACGGGGTCAGCCGGACGTGCGGATCACAACCGTGGCGGCTCCGCCGCCCCTTCATGCTGCATGGTCGGTGGAACCCGCTCTACGCGAGCAGAATGCAGACCGCGTTCCGCCGCGGAGCGATCGCGCGAGGCGGACCCGGCAATCTGGATCTTGGGATTTGGGTTTTGGTTTTTGGGATTTGGGAGTTGCCGACCGAGACGCCCTCGGCAGCAACAACTGGGTCGTCTCCGGCCGCTTCACTCCAGACGGCGCTCCGCTCGTCGCCAACGACATGCATCTCGATATTCGCGTCCCCAATATCTGGTACCGCGCCCAGCTCGAGTGGCCCGACGAGCGGATGCCGGGTCAGTCGAAAACGGTAGTCGGAGTCACACTCCCTGGCTATCCCGCGGTCGTCGTTGGCAGTAACACGTCCGTCGCCTGGGGGTTCACGAACACCTACGCCGACTGGAGCGACATCGTCCTGCTCGACGTCGATCCGACCGACCCGACTCGATATCGCACCCCGGCTGGCTGGAAGGCGTTCACGACGTATGACGAAGTGATTCGCGTCGCCGGCGCAGACGATGAACATCAGGCCGCCGTGTGGACGATATGGGGACCGGTGATGACTCCGGACCACCGCGGTCGCCCGCGCGCCTATCGATGGGTGGCCCATTCGGCCGAACGGCTTGCGGTTGCGGTGACGCCGCTCGAGTCGGCGAAAACGGTCGTGGACGCCTTCGACGAAGCCAATGGGCTCGGCGCACCCGGTCAGAACTTCGTTGTCGCGGATCGGGGCGGTCACATTGGCTGGTCGGTGTACGGCTCGATTCCACGACGCGAAGGCCTGGACGGACGGCTGCCGGCGGCGTGGGCCGACGGCTCGCGAAGGTGGAACGGCTGGCTGAGCGACTCGGAGTACCCGCGGATCATCGATCCGGCATTGGGACGGATCTGGACTGCCAACGCGCGCGTCGTTGACGGCGAGATGCTGGCGAAGCTCGGCGACGGAGGCTTCGAGGTCGGGTCACGCGCGACGATCATCCGCGATCGTCTGTCCGCTGGCGGGCCTTTCACCGAAGCGGACATGCTCGACATCCAGCTGGACACGAGGGCTGTGTTCCTGAACCGGTGGCGTGATCTGATTCTGCAGACGTTGACGCCGGCGGCGATCGCACAGCGCAGCGACCGGCAGCAGTTTCGCGAACTCGTGGAGCGGAGTTGGGACGGATATGCTTCGCCGCAATCGGTTGGTTACCGCCTGACGCGATCTTTCCGCGACCAGGTGTCCGAGGCCGTCTTGATGTTCGTGCTGAGCGAATGCTACGCGGCCGACGTCAACTTCGATCACACGGCGCTGCGCCGGCGCGAGGGGCCGGTGTGGAAGCTGATTACCGAGCGGCCGATGCACCTGCTGGATCCGCAATACTCGTCGTGGGACGAGCTTTTCGTCCAGGCCGTGGACGATGTGATTGCCCGTGCGAAGGAACAGGGCGAACTGAAGGACCGTGTCTGGTCGGAGTTCAACGTCACCGCGTATCGTCACCCGCTCGCCGCGTCGGTGCCATTTTTCGGACGGTGGTTGAACATGCCCGAACGATCCCTTCCCGGCGATCTCTTCACGGTGCGGATGCACTGGGGGAGCGACGCTGCGTCAGAGCGTTTCGTTGTATCGCCGGGTCACGAGGATCGCGGCATCATGCACATGCCGACGGGCCAGAGCGGGCACCCGTTGTCGCCGTTTTTTGCCAACTCGCACGACGCATGGGTCAAAGGTGCGGCGACGCCGCTCCTGGCCGGAAAAGAAGAGCATCGTCTGACATTGACTCCGTGAGTCAGTGTGTGACCTCCACGCCATTCACCATCTCGTACTGGTAAACCATCGACAGGCTCGACTCGCCGGCGAAACGGATTTGCGCCGTGCTGTCGAGCCGCACAGGAACGCGGATACCGGCCACGCGATCGTATCGACGGATGACATTGACCCGGGTCGTCCAGAACGACGGGTTCTTCGCCATGCGTCCTTCGACACGCAGCAGATCGGCGTCGTCACTGGTGACGAAGACGGCGCCGTCGATGAGCGCCACGTCTTTTCGGCGCGGCTTCGCGAACAGTTTCACGACGCCCGGCTCGGCAAGCTCCCCAGCGGCAATCTCGTAGTTGTCGTTGGTCAGCGCGGAGCGTGTCTGATCGCCCGTCTCGAGGACGGTGGCCTCCGCTTCGAGAAGCGGCCGCAGCACCTTCTGGCGGATCTGATCGGAGCCGGACTCGCTGACGACGGTATAGCTGAACCGACCGTTCGAGAACTCCGTGACAGCTTCCAGGGTCGCCCGCAGGTTGAAGCGCGGATTCTGCCCTTCGAGAACGCGACGCGCGCGATAGCTGCCTACTTTCTCATTGGACCGCGACAGAAATCTTTCGAGCGCCGGCTGCACGGCCGGGTCAGCAGCAACGCGGCCCAGCAGCGTTTCGAATGGCAGCATCAGGCAAATCCCAAAGCTGAACAGGCCGAACAAGGCACGCGCCATGCGCGACTCCTGTGCAAGTCAGGCGCCGCATTTCGAATCGATTAGAGGGTCGCGCAGAGCGCTGGGCTGATGCGGCCGCGGCCGAGCACGGCCGACCACGCGGGTGGTCGAGAACACACGTCCTAAGCTGCGCGGGCGCGCAGCCGACCGAGAACCGGAGCCCACGCTTCGGGAGCTTTCGCTACCTGAAGGAGCGGTTCGACAGGAACGAGCCAGCCGGCACTCCCGGGCGCGGCGGACGCAAGCGCGCGGTCGACGTCCTGAACGGCGTCCGCTGTGTGTCCGGCGAGCGTCGAGACGATCGCAGCAGCGATGCCGCCTTCGAAGCGTGCACGGTCCTCTGCTGTAATCGACAGTTCCCCTCCGCTGAGATACTCGAGCACTGCAAGCATGCACAGCGCGAAGGGGTGATTCGGGACGCGCGCGAGTGTTTCCTTGAACGCGCCGCGCGCCTCGTCCATGCGCCGCTGCCGCACGCGCAGCGCACCGATCGCGTACCACGTGTTCGCGCAGCATTCGCGCGCGTAGAAGTGTCCCGACGCCTCACTGGCGAGTTCCCGCTGAAACTCCACGAGGGCGGCGTCCTCGTCGCCGCGGGCCAGCAGCACCAGCCCGAGCAGCCAGTGCAACGCAACGGCGGTGAACCGGGCCTCCGTGCCCTGCGCGTTCTGTCCGGCGATACCCGCCGTCAACTCCCGCTCCGCCTCGTCGAGAACGTTGCGGGCGACGTAGACCGTCGCCGCCAGCCAGTGAGCAAGAGGGAATCCCGGCAGCAGCGCCAGCGTGCGACGGGCGGCGCGCAATCGCTGCTCGCCCCAGCTGGCATAGGCCAGCCGGAAGTGGTGGCGCCAGTTGTCGGGCTCGATCGTAACGGCGCGCTGCAACGCAGCCACCGCATCGACCGGCTCACCCGCGCAGGTGAGCACGAAGCCAAGCGTCGCCCACGTTTCCGCCGCAGCCGGATCCAGACGGCATGCCTCACGGGCATGAGTACGGGCGGCCGCAAGCGCTTCGCGGTTCGGTCCGGAGGCGCGCGTCATTTCGAACTGCATAGCCCACGCGTTTGCCAGGCCCACATGCGCCAGTGCGTGATCCGGAAACGCCTGCAACACCTGCTCGAAATCCCGCTGGGCGCGGGAGATCCGCTCGCCCTCGAGCGTCTCGAGTGCGGCGCGTCCCTCCAGCCACGCGCGATGCGGCGCCATCAGCAGGTCGAGACTTTCGTCGGTGGCCCGGGCGGTCCGACGATCGACCGCTGCCGTGAAACGGTAGCCGCGACGTGGGACCGTCTCGATGTACGGATCGCCGGCGGTGCGCGAGCCGAGAGCCCGGCGCAGCGAGGAGATCGCCTGCTCGAGGCTGTTGTCGGTGACCGCCACGTCTCCCCACCCTGCGCTGACGAGTGCGTCCTTGCTGACCAGCTCGCCGGGGTGACTCACGAGCCGATGCAGGACGTCAAAGTGACGATCGGCGATCGCGATCGGCTGGCCGTCGCGTGTCAACCGGCGCGCGAATGTGTCCAGCTCGAAATGGTCGAAGGAGAAGCTCGGGAACGACGACACGCCGCGATTGTAGCGAGCCGCGGGCTGCAACGTTGTGCAATTCGGAGATGAAGTTGACGCCGATCACCGTCTTTCAGGCCCATGCGTAAACGTCCATTGGCGCCGATAAGAACGAACGACATCACTCTCGTATGACAGATACCCTCGTTGCACAATCTGGCGCCGGCGGCGCCGTGGTCTCGACCGCCGACATCGTGAAAGCCATGCTGACGGGCGGACCGGGCGCGAGCGACCTGATCCTGTCGCCCTTCCGGCCGCCGCAGGTCGAACAGCACGGGCAGTTGACGGCCATTTCCGTCCCCGGCCTGCCAGTGCTCAAACCGGACGACACCGCGCGGATTGCGCAGGATCTGATGGGGAACAACGAGCTGGCGCACCGCGCCTTGAAAGAACAAGGGGCCTGCGACCTCTCGTACTCGCAGACGGATTGCGGTCGCTTCCGCGTCAACATCTTCCGGCAGCGGGGATCGCACGCGATCGTCATGCGCGTGATCGCGCCACGCATTCCGTCGATCGAGGAACTGAATCTCCCGCCGGTGCTCAACGAGATCGCCAAGCTCAAGAACGGCATCGTCCTCGTCACCGGGCCGACAGGATCGGGCAAGTCGACGACGCTGGCGTCGATCATCGACCTGATCAACACGACGCGCGCCGATCACATCCTGACGATCGAAGATCCGATCGAATTCCTGCACCCGCACAAGAAGGGCACGGTGCATCAGCGCGAGCTGCACAGCGACACGCCAACGTTCTCGGCGGCGTTGCGCGCCGCCCTGCGGCAGGCGCCCAAGGTGATCCTCGTCGGCGAGATGCGCGACCGCGAGACGATCGAAATCGCGATGATGGCTGCCGAAACCGGGCACCTCGTTTTCTCCACGCTCCACACCATTGACGCGTCCAAGACCGTCGAACGTATCGTCGGCAGCTTTGACACCGGCGACCAGCAGGCCGTTCGCGCCCGGCTGGCCAGCTCGTTCCGGTATTTCATCGCGCAGCGGCTGATCCCGAAAAAGGGCGGCGGCCGCCGTGCAATCCTCGAGATCCTGAAGGCGACAATGCGGACGCGTGACTATCTTGAAAAGGGCGACGCGGAGGGACGAACCCTGCTCGACGCCATGAAGGATGGCGAGATCGACGGCATGCAGCACTTCGACGGCGAGCTCGAGAAACTCGTCCGCGGCGGCGAGATCTCGAAGCAGACGGCGCTGATGTACGCCACGAATTCCGGCAACCTGCAGGTGCAGATGGTCGACGTGGACGACGAGGCCGTTGCCGGCGAGGTCGTCATCACGCGCGGGTTCTAAGTCCCGCCTCCGCCGGCGACGGCGCGGCCCGCCGACGCGCGACGCCGGGGAATTCCCTGTTCAAACTCCGGTAGCGGGATGACTGGCGTCGCCGGTAGCGTAAGCTCATGATCGCAACCATGAGGGCCACCACCCGGCCAGACGAACAGCAGACCCAGCTTTTCGCGCCTTCGCTACCGCCACGCGGTGAGATGGAGCGCGCTTTTCTCGCCGGCGACGCCGCATACGACGGGATCTTCGTCACCGGCGTCCGCACGACCGGCATTTTCTGCCGGCCGTCATGCCGGGCCCGCAAACCGCTCCCCGGCAATATCGAGTTCTTTGCCACCGTAGGCCAGGCCCTGTTCGCCGGTTACCGTCCATGCCTGCGCTGCCGCCCGATGCTGGCCGACACGACGCCTGGCTGGCTGAAACCGTTGCTGGACGCAGTCGATCAGGATCCGAACCGCCGGTTCCGCGACGCGGATTTGCGGACGTTCGACGTCGAGCCGTCGCGGGTGCGGCGCTTCTTCCTGGAACGCTATGGCATGACCTTCCACGCCTATTGCCGCGGACGGCGCCTGGCCGGCGCCATCAAGCAGCTGCGTGACGGCGATTCTCTTGACGATGTCGCACTTGGAACCGGTTGGGAGTCGCACAGCGGCTTCCGCGACGCGTTCACACGCACGTTTGGCCTGCCGCCGGGCCGCGCAGGCGACGCGGCGTGTGTGGTGACGACGGCAATTGATACGCCGCTCGGCCCCGCGATTGCCGGCGCGACAGACGCCGGCGTATGCCTGCTCGAATTCACCGATCGCCGGATGTTGAGTGCGCAGCTCCAACGTCTGCGACGTCTGCTGGCGCAGCCGCTCGTTCCTGGCGAGCATCCGCATCTCGTGCGCCTGCGCGATGAGCTGGCTGAGTATTTCGCAGGAACGCTGAAGGACTTCTCCGTGCCCATTGTCTTCCGCGGCACTGCGTTCGAAGAACGGGTCTGGAAGGAACTGACGCGTATTCCCTACGGCGAGACGATCTCGTACGCACAACTGGCCAGCCGCATCGATGCGCCCGGCGGTCAGCGTGCCGTCGGCCGCGCCAACGGGATGAACCGGATCTCGATCGTCATTCCGTGCCACCGGGTGGTGAACGCGGACGGCAAGCTCGGTGGATACGGCGGCGGACTGTGGCGGAAGAACTGGCTGCTCGACTTGGAACGATCCGAACGATCCGAACGATTCGAACGCTAGATTAACAGCGCATCCCGTGCCGCGATCGCTCGGTCCTGCGCCTCGCGCACGGTGCGGCCGAATGCCGTCAGGTGGCCCATCTTGCGTCCCGGGCGCGGCTCGGTCTTTCCGTACAGATGCAGCTTGACCTCCGGGAACCTGCACGCAGCCGCCCAGTTCGGCGGACCGTCAATCCACAAATCGCCCAGCAGATTCGCCATCGCCGCCGGCCGCAGCAGCTCCGGTGAGCCGAGCGGCAGGCCGCAGATGGCGCGGACCTGCTGCTCGAACTGGCTTGTCACCGCCGCGTCGAACGTCAGGTGCCCGGAGTTATGGGGACGCGGCGCCAGCTCGTTGACGAGCAGCTCACCGTCGGTGCTGAGAAAGAACTCGACGCACAACACGCCCACGTAGTGCAGCTCTTCGAGAATCGCCCGCGTAATCTCCACCGCCCTGGCGGCGATCGGTGCCGGGATCTCGGCCGGCGCCGTCGTCAAGTCGAGGATGTGATTGCGGTGGCGGTTCTCGAATGGGACGTACTCGGCGATCGCGCCGTCGAGCGCGCGGGCCGCGATGACGGAAATCTCGGCCTGCAGCGAAATGAACTTCTCGACGACCGCTTCCTGATGGCCGATGGCGTCCCAGATGTGCTCGACGTCCGCAGGCGTCGTCACCTTGTGCTGCCCCTTGCCGTCGTAGCCGAACGCCGCCGTCTTGATGACGGCCGGGGTCCCGACACGGGCGACAGCGTTCCACAGTTCGTCGAGCGTGACCGCGCGGGCGAACGGCACCGTCGGGAAGCCACGGTCCGCCAGAAACGTCTTCTCGCGGGCGCGCTGCTGGGTTGTATGCAATGCCAAGCCTGACGGATGCACGGGCGCGAGCGCTTCGATGGCGTTGATGGCATCGAGCGGAACGTTCTCGAACTCGAAAGTGACGACCTCAACGGCGCCGGCAAACGCGCGCAAGGCGTCGACGTCGTCGTACTCGGCGGTCACCTCGACGTCGGCCACCTGTCCGGTTGGCGTGTCTTCGTCCGGTGAAAACGTGTGGACGCGGTATCCCATGCGACGAGCGGCAATGCAGAACATGCGTCCAAGCTGACCGCTGCCCAGCACGCCCAGAGCAGCGCCTGGAGCGATCACCTTCACGGCAGCTGTTCCTGCCGGACTTTCTGCGTCTGCTCCTGTCGATAGGCGCGCAGCTGCGCCCGCAGTTCGGGCCGCGACCCGGAGACGATTGCAACGGCCAGCAGTCCGGCGTTGGTCGCGCCTGCCTTGCCGATCGCCAGCGTGCCGACCGGAACACCGGCGGGCATCTGCACGATCGACAGGAGCGAATCGAGCCCCTGCAGCGCCGCGCTCTGTACCGGCACTCCGAGCACCGGCAGCGACGTATGCGCCGCCACCATACCCGGCAAATGGGCAGCGCCACCCGCGCCGGCGATGATCACTTCGATACCGCGCCCTTCCGCGCCGGAGGCAAACTCCGCCATCCACACCGGCGTACGGTGCGCCGACACGATGTGCCGCTCGTGGGGGACGGCGAACCGCTCCAGCACGGCGACCGCATGCTGCATCGTTTCCCAATCGGACGACGAGCCCATTACGACCGCGACGAGAGGAGTGGAAGATTCAGCCATCTGGAAACTGGAGATCTTATCAACAAAGCGCGAGCCACACGAAGCACGCCGACGCGCGCGGGACGGTGCCCTCGTTCCCTTCGGCCAAATCGTAATCGTCTCCGTTCGTCTCCGTTCCTCCGTTCCTCTTGTGAAACCGTTACCTCCGTCTCCTCCGTCTCCTCCGTCGCCTCCGTCGCCTCCGTCGCCTCATGTAGCAGAATGAAGAACACATGACCGCAAACCGGATTCTTTACACATACACGGACGAAGCGCCCGCGCTTGCCACTCGTTCGCTGCTGCCGATCGTTCAGGCTTTCACCCGCGCCGCCGGCGTCGTCGTCGAGACGCGCGACATCTCGCTCGCCGGCCGCATCGTCGCCAGCTTTCCCGAAGCCCTCGCGCCCGCTCGCCGCCAGCCGGATGATCTCGCGGAGCTGGGCGAAGTGGCGAAGACACCCGCGGCCAACATCATCAAACTGCCCAATATCAGCGCTTCGATTCCGCAGCTTCAGGCGGCCATCCGCGAACTGCAGCAGCACGGCTTCGCCGTTCCTGATTATCCGGAAGAACCGCGCGACGAGCGCGACAGGGGGATTAAGGCGAAATACGCCAAGGTGCTGGGAAGTGCCGTGAATCCGGTTCTTCGCGAAGGCAACTCGGACCGGCGCGTTGCTGCTGCGGTCAAGGCGTATGCGCGCAGCCATCCCCATTCGATGGGCGCGTGGACGAGTGATTCGAAAACCCACGTCGCGCACATGTCCGGCGGCGACTTCTACGGAAGTGAGCAGTCCGCGGTCATCGCCGTGCCAGGGGCGCTGCGGATTGAACTGATCGATGGCTCAGGGGCACCGACGGTGCTCAAGGAAGGGATCGCGGTCGCGGCGCAGGATGTTGTCGCTGCCAGCGTGATGAGCCGCCGCGCGCTGCAGGCGTTCTTCGCGCAGTCGATCGCAGACGCCAAGGCGAGTGGTGTTCTATTGTCGCTGCATCTGAAGGCGACGATGATGAAAGTGTCCGATCCGATCATGTTCGGACACGCGGTTCGCGAGTACTACAAGAATGTGTTCGCGGCACACGCCGATGTCTTCCGGACGCTCGGCGTTGACGCCGACAACGGCATCGGCGACGTCTACAGCAAGATTCAGCAGCTACCGCCGGAGCAACGCACCGTAATCGAACGCGATATCCAGGCGGTCTACTCGACACGGCCGCCGCTGGCGATGGTCGATTCGAGCAGAGGAATCACCAACCTCCACGTTCCAAGCGACATCATCATCGACGCGTCGATGCCTGCCGCCATCCGCTCGTCCGGTCGCATGTGGGGACCCGACGGCAAGCTCTACGACACGAAAGCGATGATTCCCGATCGGTCGTATGCCGGGATCTATCAGGCAGCCCTCGACGACTGCAGACAACACGGTGCGTTCGATGTCCGGACGATGGGCACCGTCTCGAATGTCGGGTTGATGGCGCAGAAGGCCGAGGAATACGGCTCGCACGACAAGACCTTCGAGATCGCGCGTGACGGCACCGTTCGTGTCGTCGACGCCGCGGGCAACACGGTGTTCGAGCATGCGGTCGAAGCCGGGGATATCTGGCGCATGTGTCAGACGAAGGACCTGCCGATCCGCGATTGGGTCAAGCTCGCCGTCAACCGCGCACGGCTCACCGGCCACACCGCACTCTTCTGGCTCGACCCGCAGCGTGCCTACGACCGCAACGTCATCGCCAAAACGCGGCAGTACCTGAACGAACACGATACGTCCGGACTCGATATCAGGATCCTGTCACCCGTTGACGCGATGCGCGAAACGCTTACGCGCGTGCGCAAGGGGCTTGACACGATCTCGGTCACGGGCAACGTACTGCGCGACTACCTTACGGACCTGTTTCCGATTCTCGAGCTCGGCACGAGCGCCAAGATGCTGTCCATCGTGCCGCTGCTCGCGGGCGGCGGGTTGTACGAAACGGGCGCCGGCGGATCGGCGCCAAAACACGTTCAGCAGTTTCAGCAGGAGAACTACCTGCGCTGGGACTCACTCGGCGAGTTCCTGGCGCTCGCGGTTTCGATCGAAGATCTCGGCCACAAGACCGGCAATCAACGCGCGCTCGTCCTCGCGGCCGCGCTCGACCGGGCCAACGGCCGCATTCTCGAGAACGACAAGTCTCCGCAACGGAAGGTCGGTGAGCTGGACAATCGCGGCAGCCACTTCTACCTCGCCCTGTACTGGGCACAGGCGCTCGCCGAGCAGACGTCAGATCCCGCCTTGCGAGACCGGTTCACGCCGATCGCCCGCGAACTCGAGCAGAATGAGGCGCGGATCGTCAGCGAGTTGAACGGCGTGCAGGGCAGGCCCGTTGACGTCGGCGGCTATTACCACCCGGACGCCGCGTTGACGACGAAAGCAATGCGCCCGAGCGCGACATTCAACGCCATCATCGACCGGCTCAACGCCGTAGCCGACACGACACACTGAGACACCGGAGGTCACAGAGACAGACACTCGTGCTTCTCAGTGCCCCGGTGTGTCGCTCGCGCATCTAATCGTCGATAGCCGCGAACACGATGGCGACGATGGCGAGAAAGGTCGCCGCACCGCTGGCGATTCCGATGAGCGCGGCTTTGCCCGCGCCCATCCCTCTATCACGGCGAGACGCCATCCGCGCAATCGCGTCGAACGCCACTGCCTGAACGGGCACGGTGACGCGTGTCCTCGGCTGCAACAGCACGGCATCGTCGCGCGTCCCGAGCAGCGTCGCCCGGAAGTGCTGTCCATTCTGCAGATGGACGTCGAGCTCGGTGCCGACATCGACCTTGGCGACGAAGTCGCGCCATACATCTCCACCCGCTTGCGCCGCCGCCGTGTTTGGAAGTGTGAGCATCAGCGACAGAAACAGTGCGATCGATCTGGTGACAGTCATAGAGGCCTCAAAAATCGAATCCGAACCCGCTGCGCCATTCCACCGACTCGGTCCGCTTGCTCGAGAACGCGGCGCGCAGCTCGCTGCGGAGAAAGGCGCGCTCCGACACGTACCCCTTGAAACCGGCAGTGAGCATCGGACGCGCGTTCACTGACAACTGCCAGTCGCTGATCTGGGCCGGCACGATGACCGGCGGCGCGGTCGGCGACGGCCGGAAAACGTACTCGGGAAGGTTCACGCGGGCGGATTCGCGAACGACGTCAATGCCGACGCCGACGAACGGGTGGAACCAGGCGTTGTCGAGGAGCTGATAAGCGACCGTTCCGGTAAAGGTGGTCGTGCGGAATTCGTCCTGCCGCGGGCCGGCGATGTAACTCGTCGGGTACGAGTAAACGTGATTCTGCGTTCCGCGGGTGATGTCGATTCCGACCTTGACGTGTGGCGTCAGGTAATACGCGGCTGATCCGCCGGCTGACGCCGCGTCGTACCAGTTGTTCCATTCGGGTGCGATCTCGGCCTTGTTGACGCCGAGCCAGCCAAGGTGGAACGCAGCGTCCCATCGGGCGCGGTTTTCCGGCTGCAGCGTCACGTCAGTTGTCGTTTGTGCGCAGACCGGCGACGCAACCAGGCACGTGGCGGCGACGGCCGCCAGCACAGTTCTCATGGGCGAATTCCCTCTGTCCCGCAAGGTGCAGGACAGAGGAAATCCGGCTCACGAGAAGCAGCCGCTACTTGTGGCTGTGCTGCGGGATCTTGAGAACCTGCCCAGGCTTGATCTTGTCCGGATCGGTGAGCTGATCCCGGTTGGCGTTGAAGATTGCCATGTAGTCGTTGGCGTTGCCGAGCAGCTTCTTGGCGATGCCGCTCAACGTATCGCCGGACTGAACGGTGTAGGTCGTGGCCTGCGGCGTGGACGCCGGGGCCGAGGGAGCACCAGGCGCAGCGGGCGCCGGAGCCTTCACCTTGATGTCGGCAACGACTTCCTTTTCCCAGCTGCCGACCGTCTTCAACGCGTTCCAGATCTGGTTCTTCTCGTCGGCGGAGTTGACGGTGCCGTTGAAGTACAGCTTCCCGTCACGTTCCTCGGCGCCGCCCTGCATGCGCAGCGACTTCGCCGTCTGAATCGCGTGATCGTATTTCTCGCGCAGTCCCATGTGACCCTCCCTATTGGAGCTCTACAGCGCCCCTCCTCCGTGGAGTTCGTGTGAGGTCATGCAGTGCAAGGCGGGTACCCTTGCGTCAGAATAGGGCCCGATCAAGGAGATTGCATGAGCCGACGCCTTGCTGTGCTCGTTCTCTTTCTGCTCACTGCGCCCATTGGCGCGCAGTCGCCGCCAGCAGCGACGGCCCCGGTGCCGCTTCAGGTGCCGTTCCGCCAGTTTCAGCTGGCTAACGGGCTGACCGTCATTCTGCATCAGGACAGGACAGTGCCGATCGCCACCGTGAACGTCTGGTATCACGTGGGATCCGCGAACGAGAAGCCGGGCCGAACGGGCTTCGCGCATCTCTTCGAGCACCTCATGTTCGAAGGATCGAAGAATGTTCCCGAGGGGCAGTTCGACATCCTGCTCGAAGCGGCCGGCGCGAACAACAACGGCTCGACGAACAACGATCGAACGAACTACGTGATCGATCTGCCAAATAACGCATTGGAACTGGCGCTGTTCCTGGAATCTGATCGAATGGCGTACCTGCTCGACGCGATGCCTCCCGAGCAGGTCAACAGCCAGCGCGACGTCGTCAAGAACGAACGACGTCAGAGCTACGAGAACCGTCCGTACGGCATGGCCGATCTGGAGCTCGACAAGATGATGTGGCCGGCGAATCACCCGTACAGCTGGCCGACCATCGGCTATATGGAGGACCTGACGGCGGCGAGTCACGCCGATGTGCAGGAGTTCTTCAGGAAGTATTACGCGCCCAACAACGCGAGCCTCGTGATCGCCGGCGACATCGACCTCGACCGCACACAGTCGCTGGTCGAGAAATGGTTCAACGAGATTCCGCGAGGTCAGGTGGTGGAGCCCGTCGCCCCGCCGGCGGCGGTATTGACGCAGGTCAAACGCCAGACGATCACCGATCAGGTGTCGCTTCCGCGTCTGTATCTCGGATGGCTGACCCCGCGGGCGTATGCGCCCGGCGATGCGACCCTCGACGTCGTCTCGTCGGTCCTCTCCGACGGCAAGAATTCGCGACTCTACAAGCGTCTCGTCTACGACACACAGATCGCACAGGACGTCAACGCGTATCAGAGCTCCGGCGCCCTCGGCAGCTCGTTCCTGATCGTCGCCACGGCGCGGCGCGGCCACACCGTCGAGGAGCTGCAGAAGGCGATCGACGAAGAGCTCGATCGCCTGCGCAAGGCTGCGCCCGAGGCGCGTGAGGTGCAGCGCGCCATCAACCAGGTCGAAGCGTCGTTCTATCGGGCCATGGAGCGCGTCGGCGGCTTCGGCGGAAAAGCGGATCAGTTGAACGCCTACGACTTTGCCGGCGGCGGGCCGGATTTCTTCGCCGAAGATCTCGCCCGCTACACCGCGTTGAGCGCGGCTGACGTGCAGGCAGCGGTCGTCAGGTGGTTGCCGCGGGATCGACGCGTCGAGCTGATCGTCCAGCCGGAGGACAAGAAATGACTCCGACACGCAGACGCGCTGTTGGCCTTGCAGTCGCCGCGGCGGCTCTGTTTGCAACCGTCGGCGCCGCACAGCAGCAGCCCGCTTCACCCTCGACGTCGTCGAGGCAGGCGCCAATCGCGCCTGCCACACGTCCTGACCGATCGAAGCCGCCGGCGCTTGGACCGGCGCCACAGCTCAAACTGCCTCCCATTCAGAAGCGTACGCTGACCAATGGTCTGAGCGTCTGGGTCGTCGAAGCGCACAAAGTGCCACTGGTCCAGGTCAACCTGTTGATTCAGGCAGGGAGCGGAGACGACCCGACGGGGAAGTTCGGCGTCGCCAGCCTGACGGCCGCGATGCTGGACGAAGGCGCGGGGGCGCGCTCAGCTTTGCAGATTGCCGATGACGTCGAGTTCCTCGGCGCCAACCTGGCGACGAGCAGCTCGTTCGACGCGTCGGCCGTGCGATTGAATGTTCCGGCGGCACGGCTGGCCGCCGCGCTGCCGATCATGGCGGACGTCGCGCTTCGTCCGACGTTCCCTCAGGCGGAGCTCGATCGCGTGCGTCAGGAGCGGCTGACCTCACTGATCCAGGCGCGCGACGATCCGGCGCAGGTTGCCCCACTGGCGTTCGCGCGGGTGGTGTATGGCGCGCCGCATCGTTACGGCACGGCGGCAATGGGCACCGCGGCGACGCTCAAGGCCTTCACCACCGCCGACCTGAGGGCGTTCCACACCGCGATGTACCAGCCGGCGAATGCGACGCTGGTGGTGGCCGGCGACATCAGGGCTGACACCGTGCTTCCGTTGCTGGAAAAGCAGTTCGGCGGCTGGAAGGCAACGGCGGCATCGACGCGCTCACCCGTGCCCGCGGCGCCGCAACTCACCGCCCGGCAGGTGACGATTGTGGACATGCCTGGCGCCGAACAGTCGCAGGTCCGCATCGGCTGGGTCGGCGTACCGCGATCGACGCCCGACTACTTCACGTTGCAGGTGCTGAATACGATTCTCGGCGGCTCGTTCACGTCACGGCTCAATCAGAATCTGCGCGAAAAGAACCAGTTCTCCTATGGTGCGTCCTCTCGATTCGACATGCGCCTGTCGCCCGGACCGTTCTTCGCCGGCGCCGGCGTGCAGACCGACAAGACCGCGGATGCCCTGCGCGAGTTCTTCAACGAACTGACGGCGATTTCGAAGATCAGCGCCGACGAGCTGTCGAAGGCGAAAAACTACGTCGCACTTGGCTTTCCGAGCGAGTTCGAGACGATTCAGGATCTTGCCTCGCATCTCGAAGAGATGATCGTCTACAAGCTTCCGGACGACTACTTCGAGCGGTATGTGGCCAACATTCAGGCCGTGACCGCTGACGCCGTGCAGAAGGCAGTCGCCACCTACATTCAACCCGGCAAGTTCGCCGTCGTCGTCGCCGGCGACCGCAAAGCGATTGAAGCCGGCGTCCGCAATTTGAACCTTGGTCCTGTGCGCGTGGTCACGATAGACGAGGTGGTCGGATCGTGAGCGTGACAGTCCCGTTCGAATCGCTGCTCGATTATTCCGACCATGAGCGTCGCAAGTGGCGGGACTGGGCGGCGGCAGATCCGACCCGGCTGACGATCGACGTTCAGCCCGGCGGACGCTTCCCCACCATTGGGGCGCTGCTCGATCACGTGTTCCTCGTCGAGCGGCGGCACCTCTGCCGATTGCAGGGCGCGACGCCACCCGAGGACACGGGCATCCCGGCCGGCGACTGGAACCGACTGTTCGAGTATGCGGACCTGGTACGGGCTGATCTGCGCGGTTACGCCGCCGAACTGACCGACGTCGTCGGCGACGGTTTGCTGACCTTCGAGGCGATAGGGATCGGTTCGATCACGACGTCGCGCCGGCGGCTGATGACCCATATCGTGCTGCACGAGATCCGGCATTTTGCGCAGGTGGCACTCGCGGCGCGCACGGCCGGTGTCGAGCCGCCGGGGCGGCACGACATCCTTTTCTACAATGCAGAATTCTGAATGCAGAATGCAGTCACGCAATCCTGACTTCCACGCTCTGCATTCTGCATTCTGCATCCTGCATTCCTATAGGCTCTCGAACACGCCTGTTTCCCTGTTCTTTCTGACGCGGTCCCAGGCGAACTGTTGTCCGTTCATCGCGATGTAAATACCCGCCGGCAGCACCTGCGCGAATGACAGTGCACTGCCCAGGTTGAACAGACCATCAGAGCTGCCGAAGGCGTACGGGATCATCGCGCCCGTCAGCACCACCGTCTTGCCCTGAACGCCTGCCGCCAGCGCATGGGCGGTCTCCACCATCGTGTCCGTACCGTGTGTGATGACGATGCGCGTTTCCGTAGCTTGAACACAGTTACGCACGATCAGCTCGCGGTCGGCGTCCGTCATGTCGAGGCTGTCTACCATCATCAACGTGCGGATCGTAACGTCCACGCGCGATCGACCCAGCCGCAGCATCTCCGGCAGATGCGTGTCGCCGAACGACAGCGCGCCGCGGATCTCGTCGTAGGTTTTGTCGAAGGTGCCGCCGGTGACGAATATGCGAATCATCGGACGTCAACCACGAAGGACGCGAAGATCAGCGAAGAACACGAGAAAGCTTTACTTCCGTTTGCTCCGTTGCCTCCGGTAGCGGAGCAACCCACCAACGAGCCACGCGATCACGATCAGCAGAACGACGATGACGACGGCTCTGCCGAGCATCGATCAAGCCGTCCTGCCCGAGGGGCGGGCCGCACTCACGAGCATCCCGATGACGACGACGGCGACGGCACCGGTGACGTTGTGCCAGAGAAACGCCACGTCCGTGAACGTTGCTGCCAGGCCGACGCACGTCATGCCAGCGATCAGTCCGACGAACGCGCCCGTCGGCGTCGCCCGGGGGAACCCGACTGCCAGAATGAAAACTCCCAGGATCGATCCGTAAAAGTAGGATCCGAACCGGTTCACCACTTCGATCAGCGATCCCAGTTCCGCCGCCCAGACGGCGATGCCGGTCGCGAATACGCCCCAGAACGCCGTCGCCACCCGCGACACCCGCAAATAATGACGGTCATCGGCGACGGGCCGCACAAAGCGTCGATAAAAGTCGATCACCGTCGCCGTGGACAGCGCGGCGAGCTCAGCCGAAATCGTCGACATCGCCGCCGCGAAGATCGCCGCAATCAGCAGGCCAACGATGCCGACGGGCATGTGGGTCGCGACAAAGGTCGGAAATACATAGTTCACGTCGCTGTAGGCCGCGTCGCCGGTTGCCTGGCGGACCAGCGACAGTGCCTTGCCGCGCACGTCGCGCGCCTCCGCTTCACGCATCTTGAACTGCTGGCTTGCCTGCGCCAGCAGCTGCGCGTCGCCGGCGGCTTCGGCCCGCGCCATCCCGGCGGCGGCGGCGGTCCGCGACGCGCTGATGCCCTCGAATTCCCGTTCGAGCGCGCGGTACTCCGCCGCGCGCGGCCCCTCGCGCATCTCGCGCTCGTGCACCGGGTTGAACAGCATCGGCGACGGCATGAACACGTAAAACACGAACATCAGCACACCGACCAGCAGTACCAGCGCCTGCAGCGGAATCTTCCAGTAGGCGCTCAGCAGCAGCGAGTCGCGCGCCTCCTCGATCGAGGCGGTTGTCAGATACCGCTGCACCTGGCTCTGGTCCGTCCCGAAGTAGGAGCAGAACAGAAAAAAGGCGGCGATCGTTCCCGACCAGAAGGTGTACTGGTTGGTGAGATCGAAGCGGAAGTCGAACGTCTGCATCCGCCCTGTCGCGCCCGCGATCTTCAGCGCCTGGACGACGCCGACGTCCTCGGGCAGGTTGGCGATCAGCACGACGACCGCGGCCACCAGGCCGCCGACGATCAGGACCATCTGCTTGACGTCCGTCCACGTCACCGCCTGAACGCCGCCGAACATCGTGTAGACCGCCGTCGGCAGCGCAATCAGCAGCGCGGTCGTGGTCACGTTCAATCCGAGCACGACGGCGAGGACGACTGCCGGCGCCGAAATCACGACTCCGAGTGACATGCTGCGCGAGACGAGGAACAGAAAACTGGTCAAGGCGCGCGTCTTCGCGTCGAAGCGCTGCTCGAGGTATTCGTAGGCGGTGTAGATCCTGGCGCGGTGAAAGAACGGCACCAACGTCATCGACAGCACCACCATGGCCACCGGCAGCGCATAGTAGAACTGCAGGAAGCGCATGCCGTCCGCGTAACCCTGGCCCGTCGTGCCAATCATGGTGATCGCGCTCAACTGCGTGGCCATGACCGACAGACCGACGGCCCACCATGGCAGGCTGCGCGCGCCGAGGAAATAGCCTTCCAGCTCGTTGCTGCGTTTGGTGAGACGCAGGCCGTCCCAGACCATCCAGGTCAGGTAGATTCCGACGACGGCCCAGTCGAGCGGCTGCAATTTAGAGCAGCTCCCGACTTTCAACCGAGGTCACGAAAACACCTCCTGCAGCACGTAGAGGGCGGCCAAAACTGCAACCCAGATAAGGAGAACGCGTATGTAGGTCGTCGGGATGCTCAAAGAGCCGCGCTCCGCGTCTGCAGCGTTCGAGTCGCGTCAGCGAGCGCGGCCCGGTTGTCGTCGAGCCATGCTCCATCGGCGGCCAGACGCTGCCGGGATTCGCGGAGTGCGCGCGTCGTCTCCGCAGGCGCGGGACCTCCTGCCGTCGTGCGGACTTCGACAAAGTGTCGCGGGCTCATCACCTGGGCGAGTTCTGAATCCGAATGCTGTAGCGGGACGCCAAGCAGGTCGCCAGAGACCGTTGAAAGAGTGGCGCCGAGGGGCGCGTCGGGCCGCGCCCGTCGCGCCTGCATCAGCCGGGCCGCGATGGTGTGTGCGGTGCTGAAGGGCACGTGGTGAGTCCGCACCAGATGATCCGCCAGTTCGGTCAGCGTGGTGCCGCCCTCGGCAGCGCGTGCCTCGAAACGGGCGACGTCAAAGTCCGCAGCCCGCAGCGCTGCGGCGATGAGGGTCAGGGCGCGAACGGCATCGCGAAACGCCGCGGCGACGAGTGGCTGCAGATCGTCCTCGGTGTCGACAATGTCGCCGAAGGGCGTGTTGTGCACGACGGTGGCGATCGATTGCGCCTGCGCGACCGCTTTGCTGGCAATCGCGCGTGCGTGCTCCAGTGCGACCGGATTCCGCTTTTGCGGCATGATGCTGCTGGCTTGCACGAAGCCGTCGGCGAGCCGCAGGTAGCCGAACTCCGCCGTACACCACAGCAGCAGGTCCTGCACGAAGCGGCCAAGCCCGACCAGCAGCACGGTAATTGATCCAACGCTTTCGAGGACATAGTCCACAGTCGCGATGCTGCCGTAGGTATTCCCGGTCGGGCCGTCGAACCCGAGCAGTGTGCTGGTCAGATCCCGATTGATGGGAAATCCGCTTCCCGTGATGGCGCACGCGCCGAGCGGACAGCGGTTCGTGCTGGCATACGCCGCGCGCAGTCGTCCCGAGTCTCGCTCCAGCTGTTCGATGACCGCCAGCAGGTAGTGGGCGAGTGTCGTCGGCTGCGCCGGCTGCGTGTGCGTGTGCGCCGCCATCAGCGTCTGACGATGTCGCTCGGCAATCTCGGCCAGGACACTGCGCAGTTCCACCGTCGCTTCGGCGACCGCCAGAATATGGCCCCGCAGCCGCATCCTGTACATCGTCATATCGACGTCGTTGCGGCTGCGCGCGGTGTGCAGACGTCCGCCGATCTCCTCGCCGCAGAAACCGGTCAACACCCGTTCGACGTAGAAAAACAGGTCCTCGCAACTGCCGTCGAACGGGGCGCGTTGAATATCGGCAATCGACACGCGGTCGAGAGCCTCGCGCAGCGTATGCGCGTCCTCCTGGCCGACGATGCCGCAGTCGGCGAGCATCACGAGGTGTGCGTAGTGAATCGCCATCAGCGGTCCGAGAAACAGTGTCTTGGCGTCCTCGAAGTTCTCGCTGAGGACCTGCGACACATATTCCGGATCGAACCGCATCAACGGGAGTATATCGCTGCGATCATCGCGCACCGAAAGGGCGCTATGGATTCAACCAGTATGCGAGCTTGACGAGAACGGTGTTGACCGACGGGGTGGCAAAAACATCGTTGTAATCACGCCCGAAGCGGAAGGTGCCGTTGGCGACGACGTCTTCCCTGCCCTGCTGCCAGACGACGAACAATGTCGAGCCTGGCTTGAACTCCCACCGCATGACATTGGTGGTGCGGAACGAGAGAAACCGGAAATCCGGATTGCGCTCATAGTCGAACGGCGCGTACCTGTTCTTGTAGTGCACGGCGCGGCCGTTGATCAGTTCGCGGAAGTTTTCATAATCACCCGCCGAGACGAACGGCTGCGCATAGACCTGAATCGACAGGTTTGGCGTGAGCGTGTAATTCACGCGTGTCGTTATGGCGGTGTTCGTGCGGTACAGCCGGCCGACGACGTAGTGCGGGCCGTCGGACCTGACGATGTTGTCAATCCACTGGGAGTCCTCGATCTCGCGACCGAACGACAAGCCAAACTCGGTCGACAGTGCGGCCGACGGTTTGACCGTCACACTCGGGGACAGATCCCAGCTTTCGCCGTGCCCGTCGGATCCATACGACCAGTTCCAGTTGAATTGGACGGTCTTGCGGCCGTCGGTATTCAGATAACTCCAGGCCGAATACCCGTTGTTGTAGTTCGCGCCGGGACCGCCGCGTGTCTTGCGATCGTCAAACGAGCGCGGATTGGCGTTGACGCCGAATCCGGTATTCCAGTTGTTGACGAACGACCAATGCGCGTTGAAATTGCCTCCCAGGCTCAGGCGATCCCCGTCGAAGTTGTGCCCCGACCACTGGTTGAAATTGATGCGGTAATCGCGGACGTACTTCCCCGGTTTCTCCCACCGCATCTGCAGCCAGGCGTTCTGACCGATCGAATCTGCACGCTGCTGGAAGCCGAGATCGTTGACGTCGAATCCCGGGGACTTGTAATACACCTGCGCGTTGAGGCGTGTCCGTTCGCCGCTGATTTTGTTGAAGCCGACAGCGCCGGCGTTTCCGTTCAGCGCCTCGGCCAGAGGATCGAATTCGACATGGTCGGCATCGGGCCGCTGGAACGAGTGAACGTTGTTGAGCTGCAGGCGGGAAATCGCGCCGGGTGTTCCGCGAACCGAACTGCCGGCCCAGTAGCCGTTGAGGCTCCACCGCCGGCCTATCCGCCAGTCGTAATCGACACCACCGGTCAACGCTGAACTCGGCAGGAACGCTACCGCGTCCGATAGCGCGCGGTTCGTCGTCGTCAGGATCAGTCCGAGCGACGACTGGTCGGCGAACTCGCGGCGGGCGCGCGCGACGGAGTAGAACGAACGCGGTTCGACGGCTTCGCGACGCCGGGCGGCACCGAACGCGATGTCGGCCATTTCTTCCTGCGTCGCGGCGGCCAGCGCGCCGATCGAGAACGCGCCAATCCGGCCCGTCAACTTGCCCGCGCCCAGGATCGTCGTCTGCCCGGGTTGTACAGAGAACTCCTCATCCCCCAGTGGCGGGGAACCGCGCGGCTGACGACCAATCCGACGCGAGTAGAACAGGCTGCAGTTGTCGTGGCAATCCCAGCGATAGGTGCCGGACCCTTCGATGAAGAACGGCCTGCGCTCTTCAAAGAACGTCTCGAACGCACTGAGGTTGACGACCGCGGGATCTGCCTCGACCTGCCCGAAGTCGGGATTGACGGTTGCCGTCAGCGACAGCGCGGGCGTGACGGCGTACTTCAAGTCGAGCCCGACGGACGCGTCGGGATCAGTGGCGTTGGAGAGCGGATTGTCCCGATCCGGCGGCCGCGTCGTCACCTGCGCCACGGTATACGGCAGCAGTTCGAGCCGCTTCGACGCACCCGATGGCACCACGCCGTCAAGATCGCCGAATTGGGATACGAGCCCGTTGACGCTGCGCGCAACCAGCGGGTAAGAGGAGGTCTCGTTCAGGCGGGGAACATACCGCAACACCGCAAAGCCGATCCGGCCATCCCCACCACTGCTGAATCGAAGCTGCGAATACGGGATATGGAACTCTGCGGTCCACCCGGTCGGGTCGCGACGGACGTTGACGTCCCACACGGCGTCCCAGCTGTTGTCATTGTTCTCGTCGTTGTACCAGTACTGATCGAACTTCACCCCGGCCGCGTTGACCGCAAACTGATACGCGGTCCGTCGGTCGTGGTACGAATCGATGAATACATGGATCCAGTCCGACTGCGAGTCGACGTCGCGGCGGGTCAGATAACCGACGATTTTGTCTGGCTCCGGATCGGTGGCGCGGACCACGACGTGGAGCGTCGAGGGATCGGCAACGACCCGGACTTCCGTCGCAAACGTTGCCGGCGCGCCCTCACTGGGCTCGCGCTGGACGAACGCCGTCAGCGGCTCGGCATTGGCCCAGTCCTCCGCAGACACCGTTCCGGAGACGACCCGCGCGCGCGCGACCTTGACCGTCGGCGTTGCGCTCGGTGCTGAGGTCTGGGCGTACGTCGGCGCGACACCCAGCGCCAACAGGCTGAGTGACAGCGCCAGTCGCAACCTCTGCATGCTATGGACCCGCCGGACCACACGAATGTATACGCTCAGACGTCGAGCAGAGGTGCAAGGTTGGGTCAGCGTGCCTGCAACCAGCGATCGCGCTGCACTTCGCTGACGCCGGCGTCGAATTGAAGCCGAAACTCGCGCGGGGGCTCGACCCCAAGCGTGACCGGGACACGCAGCAATGCATCGCGCCTCGCCACAAGCACGGAGACCTGTCCGCCCGGCTCATACTGGCTGAGTCGGCTTGTCAGATTGTTCGACGTCACGCGCGCGTCGTCTATCGCCAGGATCTCGTCGTCGACGTGCAACCTCGTTGCCGAATCCGTCGCTTCGCGAGGAACGTCCGACACCAGCAGCCGACCGCCGTCGCTGCGTATGGGCACCCCCAGCCAGGCACGGCCAGTCGTCGCCGGTGGCGCGAAGCGCAACGCGAACACAGAGAACGCTTCGCTGTAATCGAGCTCCTGCGTGCCGCTGATGAACGCCGTCCAGAAGCCGGCGAGGGAGGTGCCGGCAACCTGTTCGGCTACTTCCCGAAATTGAGCGGGCGTGAATCCACGGACGCCGGAGAACTTGCCATAGGCTGCACGCATGACATCGTCCAGACTTCTGGTGCCGCCGCTGACGCGCCGGATCCTCGCGTCGAGAAGAAGGCCCAGCACCTTGCCCTTGGAGTAATAGTCGATGGTGGAGTTGTCGGAGTTCTCGTCCGGACGATAGAACTTGATCCACGCGTCGAACGATGCCGCCTCCAGCGATTGCACGAAGCGTCCAGGCGTCGTCTGGACTTCTTCAAGTGCCGTGGACAGGCCGTCGAGCAGCTCGGCGCGGGTGATCAGGCCGGCCCGATGCAACAGCAGATCGGCGTAGTAATCGCTCAGCCCTTCGACGACCCACAGGCTTCGCGTGTGCGCCTCGCGCTCGTAGTCGAACGGCCCCAGCTCCACCGGGCGCAGACGCTTGCCATTCCACACGTGGAAGAACTCGTGCGTGATGACACTCAACCATCGCCGGTAGGCGATTCGTCCCCGCGTCGCTCCCGGAGCGGTCATCAGCACTGTGGAGTTCTTGTGTTCGAGCGCGCCGCGATCCTCAGCGATGACATTGAACGCCACGTACCTGTTGTAGGGAATGTCACCCCAGAACCGATGTTGTGCGCGCACGATTGTTTCGAAGTCCTTTGCCGCACGAACGCCGTCGAAGGTCTCCGTTGCTCCCTCGTTGACGAGATAGTGCGGTTTTCCGCCGACGACGAATTCGTGGACTGCCGGGTTGCCGGCAAGGATCGGCGAATCGACAAGAGTATCGAAGTCGGCGGCAACGTAACGATGTTCGCCGCCCGGCAGCGACGGCAAGGCAGTGATCGAACGCTTCCACGCCGCCGGGAGGTCGAGCACGACTTCGTGCGGCCTGATCCCCGAGTCGGCCAGCGTCATGAATGTCGGCGCGCCGTTGATGAGGGCAAACCGCGCGTCCACCCAGTTGGTACGCTGCGACATCTCGTGCGCGTAGACGCGGTACGACACCGTGACGGATGACGCGCCGCCGGTTTGCACACGCCAGCGGTTCTTCGCCGACTTTTCAACCGTCAGCGGGCGTTCACCGGCCGCAGCTCGTACTGCTTCGACATGACGTTCGTACTCACGGATCAGGTAAGACCCGGGGGTCCAGACCGCCATCATCATCTCGATCGACGAGCGACCGCTCGTCGGTACCTCCGCGGTCACTTCCATGTAATGCGTCTCGGGCCGCGGAAAGCTGACGGCGTAACGAATCGGCGATCGCGTCGCATTCGTCTGCGGGACAGCCGCAGCGGCGGGCGCGGCCGTGTTTACAAGCACGAGCGCCAGCACGAAGCACTTTGCGCGCATTTCGCGCATTCTACCGAACGCTCCAGCCAGCGGCATCACGCACCTTCGATTCGAAAGCGAATGCATTTGGCGCGGCACTTGCTCCGCTTCCGCGAGGGCACAGCCCGCGAGGAGGGGCTTGGAATGGCCAAGCAACGAAGAGTACTTCCTGCGCGCCGGCAGGATGCGACCGACGATTCGCTGCTGATGCGATCGGCGGAATCCCTCGGCCGCATGATCGGAACGCTGCAGCGGCAGCTCGATGCTGCGCGACATTTGACCGGCGTGACGAACGACGGCGAGGACCGGCGCAACGGCAACGCCGTGAAGCGGACGTCCCGAGGGGGTCAGACATCGAAGGCAAAGAAATCGGGCACGACGAAGGGACGCTCGACATCAAGCCATAAATCAACGCGGGTGGCGAAGTCCGTCGCCGCGAAGAAGGCATCCCCCCGCCGCCGTTCCAGCGGAGGCAGCCGCACGTCAAAGAGCGGTCGCGGCGCGTAACATACGGCGGTGCACCACCGCGCCCGCACCCGGGCGCCGCGTGCGGCGCCGGCACCACCCGTCGAGCACGACGCCGACGTCCTCGCTGGATTTCTCAGCGACGCGGCTCACGTGCCCGGCGGTTATACCTCCGGAGTGACCTTTCCCGACAGTGAAGACGCCGTTTCGGCGGCCGTCGCCGGTGCCGGCAGCGTTCTGCCCATCGGTGCGCAGTCGTCGCTGACTGGGGGCGCGACGCCGCGCGGGGAGCTGCTTCTCAGCACCCGCCGTTTGACCGCAATCGGTGCACTCTCCGACGACACGATCGACGTCGGCGCTGGTGTTTCACTGGCCGAGCTGCACCGCCATCTGGCCGTCCGACACATGATCTATCCGCCGGCGCCGACCTACGAGGGTGCGTTCGTCGGCGGAACCATCGCCACCAACGCTGCCGGAGCGGGGACGTTCAAGTACGGATCGACGCGCGACTGGGTGTCGGCCCTCACCGTGGTGCTCGCCAACGGTGAAATCCTCGACATCGAGCGCGGTCAAACACTGGCCGACGACGGCGCTTTCGAAGTGATCCTTGCCGCCGGCGCACGCGTGCACATCTCCGTGCCGAGCTATCGCATGCCGGCGGTTCGCAAGCTGTCTGCCGGCTACTTTGCGAGGCCCGGCATGGACCTCGTCGATCTGTTCGTCGGCTCTGAAGGAACACTCGCCGTCATCGTCTCCGCCCGGTTGCGGGTCATTGCACGGCCCCTGCGATATGTGGCGTTGATCCGCTGCGCAGACGAGACACAAGCGCTCTCCGTCACCGGCGCGCTCCGTCGCGAAGCAGGCGAAGCGTGGCATGGCAACGGCCCGCTGGATATCGCGGCAATCGAGTATATGGACAGGAACTCGCTGGCGACCGTACCGGACCATGCGTTCGAACGTGCCGGTGTCCAGCGCCCGCGTGACGCGTCGGTACTGCTGCTGGTACAGATCGAAACCGGCTTGGAGGCGGCAAAGGGATCCGCGGCGCTCGAACGACTTGCCACTGTTCTGGCAGCACAGCGGGTCGCCGACGACCCACATCTGGCCGAACCGTCGGACGCGCGTGCCGCCGAGCGTCTGATTGAACTTCGCGAAGCCGTCCCGGCGAGCGTGAATGCGGCGGTGAGCGCGACAAAGGCCCGTGTCCATCCGGACATTCAGAAAACGGCCGGCGACATGATTGTCCCGTTCGAGCGACTCGCCGACTCCATCGCGCTCTATCGCCGGGCGTTTGCCGATCGACATCTGGACCACGCGATCTGGGGACACGTATCGGACGGCAATCTGCATCCGAACGTTCTGCCGCGGTCGCTCGACGATGTCCGCCGCGGCGAGGAGGCGATTGTCGAGATCGCGCGTGGCGTGCTGGCGATGGGCGGCGCTCCGCTTGCCGAGCACGGCGTGGGACGGAGCCGGATCAAGCAGCGGCTGCTGAACGAGATGTACGGAGAGGCCGGCATCGAACAGATGCGGGCGGTCAAGCGTGCGCTCGATCCGACCTGGAAGCTGGCTCCTGGAGTGCTCTTTCCGGCTCCGTCAAACGCCGCTTGAGGGCGCTTGCCAATGACCGTCGCAGGCCACCCGTCAGGGGTGCGGATCTTCGTAGGGCACCCCTTCAGGGTGCTTTCACACGAGCAGTGCCAGCGCCGCGCACGCAAGGCCCGCGATCAACAGCCACAGAGCCGCCGCGCCCAGCGTGCCCGCTTCGACTGGGACCGAGGCACCAGGCACCGACGCGCTGACGCGCCCCTGCGCCGTGAACGCCGCACCCAGCGCCGCCAGCAGCAGCAGCCATCCAACCGCGCTCGCCGCGCGCGACATCGTCGATGCCGTCTCGAGGCGCACAACCACCATCGCGACCGCTGCCACCCAGCCCCCGAGGGCCGTGCCCGCCAGCAGGCGAAGCCGGCCGACTTCGCGCTCGGCCGCCTGCCGCCGCAGTTCAACGCGCAACGCCTCTTCCGCACGCCGGCGCTGCTCCTCGAGCTGCGCGCGCTCGAGTTCCAGCCGCGCGTGATCGCGATCGAATGCTTCCTTCAGCGCCGCGATTACGACACCGGTGAGACGCGCCTCAACCTGACCTGGAAGCGGCGGCGACGCCGCGGGTTGGGCCAGCGCCGTATCCGAACGTGGCGGTGGATTGTGGCCGCCTTTGATTCGGCGCATCGTGTCGCGCACCATCGTGATGGTGTCAAACGCCCGGATCAAAGCTCCGAAATTCATAGGCGTCGCGAGGGTTCAAAAGACGTTCCGCGCGCCCGAGCTCAGCCATCCGTCGCGGAACCGCTGCTGTTCGTCCGTCGCCCGCTGACCGGTGTCCTCAACGGGAACGACGTCGAACGTGCTCGTTGGCCCGGCGGTCCGGACAATCAACCCGGCCCGAGCCAGCAACGGTGCGTAGTCGATGACTTCCCTGCCGTCGACAAATCGTGCAAAAAATCCGTCGGCAAATGCCGCATCACCTGACACGTCCGCGAGCATGCGTTTCAGATCCGTCTCCGTGTACGGCAACTCGACGTAACCGGGAAGACGCCCTCCCGCACGGCCAAACTTCGCCCAGAGCGCCCGCATGTAATCGTCGAGCGTCACCCTGCCGCCGGTGCGATCGCGAAGCATAAGGTCCAGGCCGACGGCGAGCGCCTCGCCCCAGGTGTAGTACGAGACGAAGTTGCTCGACAGCGCCGAGTCAGCCGAATCGGCACCGTCCATCAACGGGGCGAGGCGGCTCATTTCAACGACCGAACGCGTCTCTCGGCCCGGCCGCCTGACGACGTCGGAAATGGCTTCGCCGATATCGCGGGCAAAGTCGCGCACCGACCAGAGACCGCTGCGGCGGAGCACCAGCGAGCCGTAATAGTTGCAGAAGCCTTCGGCGAACCACAGCTCGCCAGAGACGTTCGTCTCTTCGAAGTTGAACGGCTCGAGCGAGGCGGGGCGGATGCGTTCGGCGTTCCAGGCGTGGCAGAACTCGTGCGAAACGGCAATCAGGCGATTCATTCGATCGTTCCGGATCGATCGGGATGACGTGAGGACCGCGCTGTTGCGATGCTCCATGCCATCGTCGTTATTGCCCAGCAGATAGTCCGCGATGAACGTGTAGGTGTTTCCTTCGAACCGTGGATACTCGCCGAAGACATACCGCGTCTCGCGGACGATGCTTTCGACATCGCGCACGAACGCATCGAGCTCCGCATCCGTTCCGCTGTGATGAACCGCGACGCGGAAGACAGGCGTGCGGCCGTTGTCGCCGACGGTGAACGTCCGCAGCGCGAAGGCACTGACCTCGGTCGGACTGTCCATCAGGTACTGCAGATTCGGCGCGGAATACGAAAAGGCGTCGCGGCCTGTAAGAAGCTGTGTCGCGACGCGCCAGGAAGTGCCCGGCGGCGGCTCGAACCGCAGCGCGAGCCCGCGCTTCTCGAGACCGCGCCCCCAGATGATGGCCGCCGGCATGTTGATATGGGCATGGGTCCCGTCGACACCGAGGTAGGTGCCGTTGACCTGATCCCCACGCACCCGATAGGAGAGGCGAACTTCTCCCGAATGCCCGCTCACAGTCCATTGATTGGGATTGGGATGCTCGATGGTGAGCGCTCGTCCCGCCGAGTCCGTGGCGCTGACGTCCAGCACGTGGCTCGCAAAGTCGTGAATCGCGTAGCGACCCGGCGAGCTGCGGCTCATCAGCACCTCGAGCGGATCCGGCGGAATGTCAGGAAACGTCACCTCGACGTGCATGACCCGCTGGTTCCGTTCGGGAAACGAAAACCGGTAGAAAACAGGCGCCTGCGCGGCGGGCAGCGCGACGAAGATCGAGACAAATGCGGCCGCGACCAGCTGCCGCCCGTATCGCACCGGCAGCCGCGCACGCAGCAGAGTCATGGGCGGATGCTAGCATGCGGCCATGTCGAAGCTCGTCGCCATGGACGTGGCGATTCTGCCGCCGGCCGACGTCACGGCCAGAGCGATCAATTTCAGCGCCGGGTTGCCGTCGGAGGGTGCACGGGGACTGCGGCTCGATGCCGAGCATCTCCCGCACGTCACGCTGACGCAACAGTTCGTCAGAGAGGACGAGATTGACGCCGCGTTTGAGCGCATCGATGAAGTCCTTCAGCAGCAGCATCCATTGCGCATGCTGATCACGGGCAGCGGTCACAGTGGCCAGACGTTGTGGCTGGCGGTCGACCGCACCCCGGAACTGCAGGAATTGCACGAACGGCTTATGGAGGGCCTGCGCGGCCTCGAACGCCCTGATGGCGGCCCGCACGCGTTTTTCGAAGAAAACGGACGCATGGGCGACGTGATGTGGGTGGCCGGCTTCCGGCTGAAATCGAGCTTCGGCGCGTTCACGCCGCACATCACGCTCGGACACGGCAAGGAACCGCCGCACGTCGAACCGTTCGCCTTCGACGCAACGACGGTTGCGGCCTGTCATCTCGGCCGCTTCTGCACGTGCCGCAAGGTCCTGCGCGCCTGGGACTTGAACGCGCGTGGATGACATCACGTCGCGGTCGGAGCGCGGACGAGAGTCAGTGGTCGGCCCGACTCGTGCCGGCGCACCGTCGCCAGGACGACGTCGGCCATCATGTCGAGGAATCGCGGATCGTCGTTGACCGCCTGGGCACGCGTCATCGGCAGTCCGATGTCGCGACAGACCTGCGCCGCCTCGGTGTCGAGGTCATAGAGCACCTCGATGTGGTCGCAGACGAAACCAATCGGAGCGATGACCGCAGCCTCGAGACCGTCCGTACGCTCGCGGCGCAGGTAGTCGCACACGTCAGGCTCCAGCCATGGGTCCTGCGGCCGTCCGCTGCGACTCTGATAGACGAGCGTCCAATCGGCCATGCCTGCTGCGCGCGCCACCAGGCGCGACGTCTCCTCGAGCTGCTCACGGTAGCGTGATCGCTCCGCCATCGGCTGCGGGATGCTGTGCGCCGTGCAGACGAGACGGGCCGACGGACGCAGCGCCGCGGGCAGCCGCTGCAGCGCCTCCTGCACGTGCGCCGCGTAGGCGGCGATGAACAGCGGGTGATCGAACCAGCTGTTCACGTAGGTCACGTCGATGTCGTCTCCGCTGCGGCGCAGTTCATCGCGTGCGCTGGCAACGTTCTCGCGGTACTGCTCACAGCTCGAATACGAGTGCTGCGCCGCGGCGATGAAGCCGACGACGCGGTGCACACCGGCCGCGCGCATCTCGCGAAACGTATCGGCCAGGAACGGGTGCCAGTTGCGCATGCCGACGTACACCGGCATCGGATAGCCAGCGGCCGTCAGGCGCAGGGCAAGCCCGTCGGCTTGCTGGCGCGTAATGGCGGTAATGGGCGAGATGCCACCAAACAGCTCGTAGTGCTGTGCCACTGTCTCCACGCGCTCGGGCGCCACGCGTCGCCCGCGCAGCACGTTGGCGAGGAACGGACGGATGTCGTCACGACCCTGTGGTCCGCCAAACGAGATGATGAGAACGGCGTCGAACAACTTATGCTCTCCCTCACAATAACCCGCATGCGTCTGCCCGATCTCCTGGCCTCGCGACGTGGACGGCTGGCCGCCTTCTTCTTCCTCTATGTCACCGAAGGAATCCCCGTCGGTTTCGCGGTCACCGCCGTCGCCACGCAGATGCGGCGGCAGGGTGTCGGGGTAGCCGAAATCGGCGCGCTCGTCGCCGCCGTGTATGCGCCATGGGCCTGGAAGTGGGCAATCGGCCCCTTCATCGACGTGTTCGCGTCCGACCGCTTCGGGCGGCGCCGGATGTGGATCGTGATCGCGCAGACGTTGATGGCGCTGACCCTGCTGGCCGCGCTGCGCATCGACGTCGTCCGGAACGTTCAGGCCTTCATCTGGATCATCATCGTGCACAACGTCTTCGCCGCCACCCAGGACGTCGCCATCGATGCTCTGGCGACGCAGACGCTGCGGCCGGAAGAACGCGGCCTGGCGAATGGCCTGATGTTCGGCGGCTCCTACCTTGGACAAGTCGTCGGCGGGTCCGGCGTCCTGTTTCTGACGTCGTATGTCAGTTTTCCGACGACGTATTTCTTCGTGGCGGGGAGCATTCTCGCGGTGACGCTGCTCGTGGCCTTGCCGCTGCGCGAGACGAAGCGTGAACCGCGCCGGATCGAAGGATCGGCACTCGGCTCGGCGCTGCTCGACCTGCGGCGGTTTGTTGAGGACGCGTTCCGCGCGTTCACCGGCTCGCGCGGTGCCTTCGTCGGTCTGCTGTTCGCCCTCCTCCCTACCGGCGCCTACGCTCTCGGGCTGGCGCTGCAGTCCAACCTGGCAGTGGAACTCGGGATGTCGGACACGCAGATCGCCGCGCTCAACCTCTGGGTCGGTGTTGTCACCGCCGCCTTCTGCATGCTTGGCGGCTGGCTGTCCGATCGTTGGGGCCGCCGCCGCACGCTGGCGCTCTACATCGTCGGTACGACGCTGCCGACGTTCTACATGGCGTGGTCAATGGCGCGTTTCAACTGGGTGATGCCCGTCGCCCTCGACGCTCCCAACCGTCCGGCCGTGCCGGCGGATCTCGTCACCGTCTTCTGGATCGCATGTCTGGCGTATGCCGTGTTTCAAGGACTGATGTACGGGACGCGCAGCGCCCTCTTCATGGACGTCACGACGCCGGCGGTTGCGGCCACGCAGTTCACCGCGTACATGGCGCTGCTGAACCTGGTCATTCAGTACAGCGCGCGCTGGCAGGGGCTCGCGCTCGAACGATGGGGATACCCAATCACGCTGACGCTGGATGCCGCACTCGGACTGACTTCGCTGGTGCTGTTGCCACTGGTCACACCGCGCCGCAAATTATCAGCGAAGTCTTGAGGTGGCCGCTGCGAAGCGCGTGACCTGCGCTGTCACTTCTTGGCCGTGTAATCGTGCAGTGCGAGCCTTCGGCGCGATTGCTATCGAAACTGCACCTCCTGGGAGCCGCAGTGATTGCGGCCGGCGCCATCGCGCTCGCCAGCGCGCGCCTCGGTGTGCCGAGCGCGACATTCTGGTCCGATCATCCGAATTGGATCATGGCCGCACTGTTCGTGACGATATTCGTTCCGGTCGGCCAGGCGGCAGCCATCGAACTCGGCGAACGTGGGCGCAGAAAGAAACTCGAGAAAGAGCAGAAGGTGCAGACGCTCCTTGCCTCCTCGTTGATCTACCTCGCCACTCACGCCGGGGCGAGTTGGGAGCAAACCGGCGTCCAGGCCTTCGTGCTGCGCGGACGATGGCGATTTCAACGGCACGAGCGATTGACGAAGTTCCGGCTGCGAGCCATTACGACGTCAGGGGTGGCGTGGACGAAGGGGAAGGGCGCGATTGGGCGGTGCTGGGAGACACGCCAGCCGGTGTATGCCGATCTCGATTTGGAGTTCGAGGATTTCACCGATCTTTCCAAAGAGGAGTTCGATGCTTTGCCCGCGGACAGCAGATACGGGTTGACCTACGAAGACTTTCAGAAGGTGAAGGGAAAATACGGCGTCGTCGCGGCTGTGCCCATGATCGACCAGAGAGACCGCTACATCGGCTGTGTGACCGCGGATATGCCGCCGGGCACTGACGACCAGCGGCCGCTGGAACAGGAAGTGCTGAAATCCCTGGCCCTGACCGCCCAAAGCATTGCGCAGGTGTTGTGAGCTAAGATTTTTGCAAGGTTAGCGATGAAACCACGGACGACCTCTATTGTCAGCCGGGATGGCAGGACCATCACTATCGAGCCGAAGGTCTACCAGGACCACATCGACATTCTTCGGCGCCTCAATGCACCTGACGAACTGATCAAAATCACGGAAGGTGTGGCCTCCCGGCACGGGGTCGTCGTTCGGACGGAGAAAAAGTAGGACCGTACTACTTAAACGCGAGTCGACGAGCCTGCCCTGAGCAACCAAGCAAATGGGCACGCGAGTCGAAGGGTGAGGTGGCCGAGCGGCTGTAAGGCCGCGGTTTGCAAGGTCGACCGAGATCACAGAACGGCCTGAACTTCACGATTTCAGGCCATCTTCCACATCGAGCGCAATCTGCTCGACGTCTTGGGATCAGCACCCGGTGTTCCTGAAGACGATCATCCGAGTCGGAAGGCAACGAAGCAGTATTTCGCGGACTGGCCGTTCAGCCAACAACCGTTCCGAAGAGGTTTCCAACGGCTGCCGTCGCCAGCATCGCCACAACACCCCAGATGGTTACTCTCGCGGCGCCGACTAGAATTGGTGCGCCGCCGACGAACGCGGCCGTCGCGCCGAGCACGACGAGGCATACCAGTGACGCCGCGGCAACGGTCGCCGTCAGCGCGCTGAACGGGGCCACCAGTATCGCGAGTATCGGTACCGCCGCTCCGACCGCGAAGGTTGCCGCCGACGCGAGGGCTGCCTGTAGTGGACGGGCCGCCAATTCCTCCGTCAGGCCGAGTTCGTCGCGTGCGTGTGCCGCCAAGGCGCCTTTCGCCATCAGCTGTCGCGCAACGATGCGAGCGAGCCCCGGCTCCACTCCTCGACGAACGTAGATGCTCGTGAGCTCGTCCTCCTCCGCTTGCGGCTCCGTCGCCAGCTCGTGCCGCTCGCGCTTTAGATCCGCCTGCTCCGTGTCCGCCTGAGAGCTCACCGAGACATATTCGCCAGCCGCCATTGAAAGCGCGCCAGCAACAAGGCCCGCCACGCCCGCGATCAGCACATCCTGCCGCGCGGATGCCGCGGCAGCGACGCCGACGACCAGACTCGCCGTGGACACGATGCCGTCATTCGCGCCGAGTACCGCGGCACGCAGCCATCCAATCCGCTCGCTCCGATGACGCTCCCCGTGTGGCATGCCGCACCCTCGCTCGTGCCGATTGTACCGGCGCCTCAAGGCCTTAAGGCAGCGATAAGGTTCGCCCTGCAGACTGTCGTCGATGCTTCAGCAAAGGAGATTGGCCATGCCACTTCCCGCAAGTCGATCCGTTGTCCTCATCTCTGGCCTGCTCACGTTGCTCGTTCTGGGCGGCGGGACATTGGCCGTCGCGTTCCATACCGGGTGGTTGCGCACCGCCTCGGCGGATGTTCCGAGCCGCGAGGCTGTCACCGCAAGCGCCCAGTCGACACCAACCCCAAACGGCCAGGCCGCGGCCGCCCGACTCACCGAGCCATCGCTCCCGCCTTCGACACAAGGCGCGACTCAGGACGAGATCGGCGTCTACCGGCAGAAGCTCGAGGAGGCATATCGAGCCCTCGATGACGCCTATGCGCAGATCCGCGTGCTGCAGTCGCCACAGCCCCAGCTCGCCTCGGTCCGCAATGACGATGACAGATTCACGAACCACGATGGCGATGACGATCGTCGTGGACGCCGATCTGACCGCGGCCGGTCACACGACGACTGACGAGAGAGGCAGCGACGCCATGCGGAGATCAAGTCCTATGAACACTGCGGCCACTACAGGTTCCGCATACGGAGCACGGGTTCAGAGACCTCACGGTGGCTCGGCTGCCAGAGGCCAATGGTGGAAGGCGTGGGTGCTGCTGACCAGTCTTGGGGCGACCGTGCTCGGTTGGATGGCATTGTCGATGGGCGAACCGTCCGTTGAAAGCGCAGTTGTCGCACCCGACGCGACGCTAAGGCCGACCCAGGTCGCGCCCGCGCGCCACGTGAGCGACCTCGAGCAGCAGAGGCCACTCCAGCCAAGCGCTGGGATGCTGCCGACGATGCCACAGAAGCCCGTGTTTCAAGCACCCGTGACGCGTACGCGCCGCTCGTGACCACCATGCTGTACGAACATCATTTCCGCGCGATGAACACCGGCGTCGGCGTCTGGGTCTGGTCCACGGACGTCGAGCGAAGGTCGGTGATCCGAGCTGGGATGCGGTGCGCGGAGGACTTCTTTAGCAGTGTAGAAGCCGAATTGAGTCGCTTCCGCAGCGCCTCCGCGCTCAGCCAATTGAACCGCGCCGCGGGGCGTGGACCGCAGGTGGTCTCGCCCATGCTCTGGACCGTGCTTGTGGCCGCACTTGACGCCGCGCGCGAGAGCGGCGGCATCTACGATCCCACCGTCCTTCACAGTCTGGAGCGCGCGGGCTACGACCGCACCTTCGAGGCCATCGAAGCAACCGGCACTACAGAGACGGATTCCCCGCCAGTGAGGACATTCGGCTCCTGGCGGCGTATCCGGACGGACGACACCGCTCGTTCGGTCGATCTCCCAGGCGATCTCGCCGTTGACTTGGGAGGTATCGCGAAAGGTTGGACGGTCGAGCACGTCGCGCTCGCGCTCGCTCCGCTCGGCCCGGTGCTGGTGGACGCCGGTGGAGATCTGCGGGTCGTCGGCACTGTTGATGGCGAGTCGTGGCCGATCGGGGTGCAGGATCCCTTCAAACCCGAACGCGACCGCGCCTTCGTGCGACTGCGCTGCGGTGCGCTCGCGACAAGCAGTATCGGCGGACGCCGGTGGCAGTGCGGAGACCGGACATTGCATCACCTGATTGACCCGAGAACCGGAACGTCGGCTGACAGTAACCTCCATTCCGTGACAGTGCACGCGTCCGACGCCATGACGGCGGACGTTGCAGCGAAGGTGATTTTGGTGCTCGGCAGTGAAGCTGGCACGGACTACCTTGTGCAACGCGGCCTGTCGGCGTTGCTGACGGGCACCGATGGTCATGAGATGGTCGTCGGCGATTTTCCACATCAAGAGGTCGTGCCCCATGCCTCGTTCCACTGCGCTTGACGCGAACGCCATCGCACCAGGGAGCCTGATCTTGAGCGCCGTTGTCGGCATCACGCTTGCGACGGGCGGCTTTGTCATTGGCATCGGGGCAACGGGCCTCACGGCAGGCACGACCTCGTTCTGGTACCTGAGTCGCGCCACGGGGTTCGTCGCGTATCTCCTGCTGTGGGGATCGGTGACCTGGGGTCTGCTGCTCAGCACGGGAATGGGCCGCGCCTGGATGGGACCGCCGCAGCTGCTCGACGCGCACCAGTTTCTCAGCGCCGCGGGTGCGGGGTTCGCCTGCTTCCACAGCCTTGTGCTGATGGGTGATCGCTACGTGAGTTTCCCGCTGCGCGCCGTCATCCTGCCCTTCGGCGGGAGCTACGAGCCATTGCTCGTGGCCTCGGGGCAGATCGCGGCGTGGCTCTGTCTGCTGCTCATTGCCAGCTTCCACGTTCGGCGGCATATCGGCGGCCGGGCGTGGCGCCGCCTGCACCACGCGAGCTTCGTGGCGTTCTGGTTGGCCGTCGCGCACGGACTGCTGCTCGGTACCGAACGCACGACCGTATGGGCCAACATGGTGTATCTGACGACCGCATCCGTCGTGACCTTCCTCACGTTCTACAGGGTCCTCGTGACCAAGGTGTTCAGTCCGTGCTTCTCGGCCGCGACGCCGCCCAGATTCCACCCGCCAAGTCGTTAAGAGCGGTATAAGGTTCGGTTCTTACACTGGCATTCGAGGTTGATCCTCGGAGGCCATATGAAGACGAACCAGAATCGACACAGACTGCGAAACCTGACGAATCGGGTCATCGGGGTGATCGACGACCCGCGGCACACGCAGGCCGCCGTCGAGACGCTCGAACGCGCCGGCATCGCGGACCGGGACCTCGCCACGTTCTCGGGGGAGGAAGGCGCGCGACAGGTCGATGCCGAGGGCGTCCACAGCGGCGGCATCAAACACGTGCTGCGCGGACTCCAGCGCTGGACCGTGGAAGGAGCACATCTCCGGACCTACGAGGCGGAGCTTGCTCAGGGGCACCAGGTCGTGGATGTCCACATTCACGGGCGCCGAAACCAGGGGACGGTCGCCCAGATTCTTCGCGCGCACGGCGCGCACTTCATCAATGTCTACGGGCCGTGGACAATCGAAGGTGTCGCCGCCTGACGAGGAAACGATATGCGTGTGCTGATCGTGGAGGACGACCCGCTGCTTGGCGACGCCCTGGTGGCCGGATTGAAGCAGCGGGGGTTCGAACCGGACTGGGTGCAGGACGGGCGCGAGGCGCAGATGGTGATGCGCGTCGAACCATTCGCGGCCATCCTCCTCGATCTCGGGCTGCCTGGGCTGACCGGACTCGAGCTGTTGCGGTCCGAACGCGCCCGCGGCAACAAGGTACCCGTGCTGATCCTCACGGCGCGCGATGCCGTTCAGGATCGGATCAGGGGCTTGGACAGCGGCGCTGACGACTACGTCGTCAAACCGACGGACCTCGACGAGCTCGCAGCGCGGTTGCGAGCACTGGTCCGGCGGTCCAAGGGGGAGCCGGCGCCGCTCCTGCTCGTCGGAGCCGTGGCGCTCGACGCGGCAGCGAGGACGGTGACGCGTGACGGTCAGGCGATCGATCTGCAGCCGAGAGAATTCGCGCTCCTCCAGGAGCTGATGCTCAACGCCGGCCGCGTGCTCTCGCGCGAACAGCTCGAGGAGCGGATGTACCGCTGGGGTGAAGAGGTCGAGAGCAATGCGGTCGAAGTGCATGTCCACCACCTGCGGCGAAAACTCGGGGCGAACCTCGTGAAGACCATTCGAGGCGTAGGGTATGTGATGCCGCGAGCCGACCATGCCTGAATCGCGTCAACGCTCCGTTCGATGTCAGCTGCTGATCCTGCTCCTGACCGCCGTCTCAGTTGCCTGGATTGCCGCCGCAAGCCTTAGCTTTCGAGATGCCCGGCATGAAGTCGCCGAGGTGCTCGATGCGCATCTGGCGCAGACGGCATCGTTGATCAGCGTGCAGCGGGAAGGCGACGAGGATGACGATGCCGTGGACACGGAACACGCGCCGGTCCTGCACCGTTACGGACGGCGCGTGATGTTCCAGGTCTGGAAGAACGGGACGACGCTCGGCCTGCACTCGCAGCAGGCTCCGGACACGCCGCTCTCGGCCGTGAGAGATGGATTCAGCGACGTGATGATAGGCCGCGCCCGCTGGCGAATCTTCAGTACATGGGATATCCACAATCGCATGCTCGTGCAGGTCGGTGAGCAGAGCTACGAGCGCGACGAGCTCGCAACCGCCGTGGCCCGCAACTTCGTCGTCCCGCTCGCCATCGCCCTGCCCATTCTCGGCGTCATGATCTGGGCGGCTGTCGGCCGCGCGACGCAATCGCTGACACACGTCAACCAGCAAGTGGCGTCGAGAGCCGCAGACAATCTGGCTCCGCTCGACCTCGCCGATGCGCCGTCAGAAATAGGCGCGCTGGTGGCCAACCTCAATCAATTGTTCGGGCGCGTTCACGAATTGATCGAACGGGAGCGCCGCTTCACCGCCGACGCGGCGCACGAACTCCGGACCCCGCTTGCTGCCATCCGTGCCCAGGCGCAAGTCGCGCGTAGCTCCGCGAGCGACGCAGAGCGGGTGCACGCGTTGGATGGCGTGATGGCTGGGTGCGATCGCGCCGCCCACGCCGTCGAGCAGATGTTGACCTTGGCGCGATTGGCGCCAGACGCCGTGTCGTTTCGGCCAACCGCAGTCCAGATCAGAGACGTGCTGAAAACGACGATCGCCGATCTGGCCCCGGCCGTGCTCGCCAAACAAATGGAGATCGAGTTCACAGGACAGCAGCCCGCGGTTGTCGCCGGCGACGCAGGTCTGCTCGGGATCCTTTTCCGAAACGTGATCGACAACGCCATTCGCTACAGCCCTCCAGGCACGAAGGTCGATGTCGAACTTGACGTCGCCGGGGCAGAGGCTCAGGTTCGGGTGAGAGATGCAGGCCCTGGGATTTCCGTGGACGACCGCCCGAACGTCGGTCGTCGCTTCTACCGGGCTCCGGGGACAAAGGCCACTGGCAGCGGACTGGGGCTGTCGATCGTGCAGCGGATCACCGACCTGCACCGCGGCTCCATCCGCCTCGAAACATCGCCAACCGGCACCGGACTCCAGGTTGTGGTTGCCCTGCCTTCTACGGCCGCACCGAGGGTTCGTGCTAATCCCTGCGCCAGTTGATCGAGATCCGCTGCGCTGAGGCGGGCATGTGGGTGGATCAACCTGTAGGCCGTCGGCGGCATTTCGCCTTCCCGCACCTCCGCAGCCGCCTCCTTCGCTTCCTTCTGAGGGCGCGTCCACTCGGAGAAGTTCAGGACGGTTCGCCCTTCATCGACGTCGTGCTGCACCAGCCACGAGACTGGTGCGATGCTGGCGTACGCAGGCCATTCGGTCTCGTTGCTGTGGCATTCGAAGCATGCCTGCCTGGCCAGCGTGCGCGCCGAAACCGGCTTCAACTTGGTTCACATCTGCCTTGGCATTGTCCGCCACGTTCCAGGGGAACCACGGACTGACGTCGGCCTCGACTGAATGTCAAGTTGGCAGGCGATGTTCGTCATGATTCCGTTACCGACCTGCGGCCGCCAGCGGTGTTCAACCCGCCGCCATTGATGCGTGAGGGAGGCGGGCTCGCAGCCAGCGAATCTGACCGCGATGGTTGATCTCGTCCTCGCCCACGTGGAACCACGCCCAGTGTGCGTTCAGATTAGGCGCGATTCGCAGCGGTGTCTCGAGCCAGACGTCATCGCGCGTTGCCAGCGCCGCGAGCGTCGCCTCGCGTGTCCGCTGAAGCTCGTCGAGATAGAACGGCAGGTCGTGACCTCGTATCTCGCGGCGCCCCTTATCACCAAGCCTCAACGCTCCGGACCACGCGTCCTGTTCCGCAGCTGTCGGCTCGCGCTCCTCGAACGTGACAAGTTGATAGCCGCGCTCCACCACCGCGATGTGCGCGAGCAGGGCGCCGATGCTGTTGCTCTGCTCATCGTGCAGGTAGTCGAGCTGCTCACGGGTTAATCCATCGACGGCCCTGAGAGTCGTCTGGCGGGCGTAGGACAGCATCGCCACGAGACGGCCGATGGTCGGGGTGTAACCGGAAAGGGGCTCGATCCGATACGTCTGCATTCCGTCCTCGCTCTGACTCGCGCTGTCAGGACTTCTCGGCACTGGCTGTGAACACAATCAGTCCTTCGTTGAACGAGCCGGCCTGGTCCAGCGACGCAAGATCGCTCAGCAGTGTATTGATTTCGGCCTGGTCGAGCTGCCCGGTCACGCTCTTTGCGTCCACAGTCGGCCGTGGCGGTTCATCCACGCGTCCGTGGTACGGTAGCGTCGCTCGACGTCGACGTTCGTGCCCTTCAGCTTCACCACGAACCGATAATTGGCGATTGCGTTGGGCACCATCGCGTGATCAACAATTATCGGAATCTTTCGCTGGTTGTTACACCTGGCTGGCGATCCAGTATGCGAACCGTGTCCACGTCTCGGTGCCGGAGATCAACAGGCGCAACGGCACCGAGATGACGAGTATCGTCCCGCCCCAGACATACGCCGGATGCACGCGGCCGCGCGACGCCTTGTCGTAGATGACGCCGGCGAGAACGAACAGTAATGAGAGACTGAAGAAGACAGCCGGCCCGAGCGGCAGCACGCCGGGAAGGCGCCCAATGGCTGCGGTGACGATGCAGACGTAGGCAAGCAGCATCAGGCGCTTGTGCGCCTCCCGATTGGCGCGCAGGCGCAGCGCCGCCGCGACGAAGCCTCCGAACAGCAGCACGTCGCTCAGCGGGATCATCAGGAACTGGTACGGGTCGAAGCCCGCAGGCGCGACACCTCGCGCGGCTTGGTTGATGGCCGTCAAGGCCCCCGCTACGACCATCAGGAGTGCCAGCGCGGCTCCGGCCGTGCCCAGATAACGATGCATCGCCACCTTGTGCTGCGCGATCAGCACCGTCTGCGCGATGAAGAGCAGCACCCACGCGGTAAACAGGACGGCGTGCGTGTGCACCAGCAGTGTGACCGGCACGCCGCTCACCGTGGTCAGCGGCGACGCACCGATGATCCGGAAGTAATAGGTCGGTCCAAAGCCGGCGAGCACCGTGAGCGCCAGCGCGACGGCGATACCTCCAAAGAAGCGTCGATCGTGCTGCCATACGGACGGTGCGTGCGCGAATGACGCGCTTGCGATAGTCGGCATCGTGGACCTTTCGTTGGGCCGCGGGCGCGGCGAGGTCCGATTGTGCACAGGCGTCCTGTGATTTACACCACACGGACGTGTGGTTTTGTCGGGACGTCAATCGGTCGACGGTCCGGCCGGCTATCGGTCGTCAGTCCGTGCTGATGGGCGAACGATGCGGCCTGGGTGCGGTTGGCCGCCCCGATCTTGCCGAAGATGTTTCGCAGATGGTGGGAGACGGTATTCAGGCTGATGAACAGGTCGTCGGCGATCTGCTGATTACTCTTGCCGGCCGCCAGCAGGCGCAGCACGTCGGCCTCGCGCTCCGAGAGCCCAGTCGGGTGGACGACGCGACTCTTGCGCTCCTGGCGCTGAGCGCGCTGAACATCGGCGTCGACGCCGAAGTGCTGCGCCAGGAAGGATGTCATCCGCTGGACGCCTGCACGGTCGCGCCAGACATCCATGGGTGAACGGCCGGCAACGGTGATCAGCGTCGCCTGTGCCATACGATTTACCAAGGCCTGTCCGGCCGCCAGAGGGATCACCTCGTCGTCCGCGACGTTGACGTAGAGGGTGGGCACCGTGACGCGGGCGGCGATCTCCAGCAGATCGGCCCCGCTCAGGACGTCCTCCCAGTCCTGCAGGGCCTCTGGCTCCAGCGCCTCGCGTGCGACGGCGGCGAGCGAGGCGGCGGCATTCCGATCTTCGATCCCGCCGATCAAGGCGCCGCGCATGTGGGCCTCCACGTGAGTGTTGACGTGACGCAGGCTCA